>QMCD01001501.1_pt1 | contig 14091 bp, 6 predicted proteins | sample 1821841 | NCBI WGS metagenome assembly QMCD01 (sample SAMN01991225, study PRJNA193472) | Termite gut metagenome, whole genome shotgun sequencing project. | isolation source: worker | host: Macrotermes natalensis | reverse complement strand
CGAAGGGCTGCCCTGGTCAATACGCAAGGTGACCACGTTTTTTACCTCCTGTTGGCGGATGGGCAAATCAAGCTCAAACATCCAGTTGGCACTGAAAGCAGGGGCCGCCGGGTAATGTTCGTCACGGGCGTCCAATATCAGGCCCGGGCTCAGGGGCTGGGCGTTATGGTAGTAATCCTCTTTGGCTTGCAGGCTTACCGGGCTTAAGATCAATAAGACGAGCAGCAGGAAAACGGCAGGGGTGATTACCTGGGAAAAACGAAGGAACTCAAATGTCTTGGTCAAATGGCTGAATCTTTTCATCGCATTTACTATTTTATCTAATTTTTATCTATCTTTTATCTAATACTGTCAATTGCTAATTCATGTTGTTCAACAGCCGGAATTGACTGTATTTGCTGTTTAAAACAACTTCTCCACGGGCATTTACCTGGAAGATGCCGCTGGTTGAAAACTGTTCGTTGCTAATTTTTTTGCCTGCCAGCAGCTTCTTGTAAACCAGCTCTATCCTTACTTGCCGGAACTGGCCGGGTTCGACTTCTTTAGGTTCCCGGTAAATGCAGGAGATGCGTTCCAGCAGGCCTGTTTTGCCCGACAGGTATACGGTGGACTGCTGGATCTCGCCGCGCTGGTAGTCGAACCGGTATGACTTTGTACCGTTACGCTCTCCCAGATAGGTGCTGGTATAGGTATCTTTTGCCTGGAGGGTATCAATCCCCAGGGAGGTGGACAGGTTGGCTATGGACTGCAGCACAACATCCCACTTACGCCTGTTTTCCTCATGTACGGATGCGGAGACATCGCTGTTTTTATTGCTTATGCCGATAATCCGGGCGTTTTCGTTAATCATAACTACGTAGCGGTCGTTGCTGATCAGCTCTATCCCGTACTGCTTGACATGGTAGTTGCTGCCTTTCTTGCACATCCAGACCGTTTGCTGCTCCTGCGCAACGGCGGCGGTCAGTGAGGGGTAAAAACGGTGCTCGATCTCTATTTCCAGCGGATCCTGGTTGAAGATTTCGTAGGCTTTGAGCAGGTCGGCTTTCCAGTCTTGGGAAAAAAGGCTGAAAGGAAGAAGGCACGAAAGGGCGAAGGCACGAAGGCACGAAGGCGCGAAGGCACGAAGGCGCGAAGGCACGAAAGCACGAAGGCGCGAAGGCGCGAAGGCACGAAGGCGCGAAGGCGCGAAGGCACGAAGGCGCGAAGGCACGAAAGCACGAAGGCGCGAAAGGGAGAAGGCGCGAAGGGGAGAAGGCGCGGAGGGGGGGCCTTGGCTGCGGTTGTTTATTTGTTTTATGTCTTTTGTCATTTCGTTTGTGTTTATTTATTTTGATTGTCCGTAATGTTGCCTAAGTTCCAGGATGTTGCCGTTGGGGTTATTTGACAATATGACGGATAATTATTTTTTATTTTTCCTTTTTTATTTTTCCTTTTTTACGCTTTTTACTGCTTTGTCAGTGATTTGCGTGCTTTTATAAAATTTTGAATTTTGGCTGACAGTAATTTTGATTGCTCAAGCATCATTTTATAATCTTCCTGATTCAAATATTCCAGTTCTTTTGCAAGATAGATTTGTGTTCTTAATTCGCCGCTCGAGCCTTTTGCAATGTACAGGAATTGAATAAATTCCTTATTTGTCTGCCGCTCAAAGCCTTCGGCAATATTTGAGGGAATAGAAACAGATGCTCTTTGAATCTGGTCTTTAAACCCCGGATCCTTACAGTTTTTCATCAATCTGTAAACAGAAACACTAAGCCGCATTCCTTCCTTCCAAATATCCAAATCCTCAAAATTAAAGCCCTTTTTATCCATCTTTTATCCTTCCCTTATTCACCCTCTCATACCTCTCACCCTTTCGCCCTTTCGTGCCTTCGTGCTTTCGTGCTTTCGCGCCTTACTCCTTCTCCGGCTTCGCCTGCCGCGCCTCACGAATAGTCATAACGCCCTTTTCCGTCTCTTTCTTTACGCGTATCAGGGAGCCTTCCTCATCGTACTCGTAGAAGGTGGCGTAGTTTTCGTTGTCCAGTTCGGCTACCAGGCGCATGGTTACAGGGTCGTATACGTATGATTTCATGTTGCCGTTGAGCGGGAAAACACGGATGTCGTCGAAGAAGGAGCTGCCCATACCGGTGTTGGCCAGTTCGATTTTCATCGTAACGGCATCCTGGGGTACGGTAAATTCGGTGTAGATGCGCTGCCAGCCGTCAATGACGGCGCCCTCTGCCATGGCGCCAATTTCCTGGCCGGAGTTTTCGAATGTCAGGACGATGATGCTGTTTTCATAACCGGTTACCAGAAGCTCGTCTTCTTCCCCTCCGGTATGGCCGGTCTCCTTGACCCAGGCGCTCAGCACGTATTTTTCGCCGGGAACAGGGGCAAAGGAGGAGAGGCAGCTCTCGCACTTGTTGCAGTCCATGACATAAACATACACCGGGTCGCTCATTGAGCGGCAGCTGCCGGTACCATCGGTTACTTCCAGGCGGTAGTAGCCGGCATGCTCTTCTGCCGAGGCGCTTTGAATCTGCAGGTGCTGGCCGCTGCCTGCCGGTGTCCAGCCGGAAAGCGAGTTTACATTGCCGCTTGTGCTTTTGTACCACTGATAGGTGGTTGGACCGGTAAAGTCTGCGTTTCCGGTGTAGCGGATCTCAAACGGTTTTCCCTGGCAGAGGGATGACGGTGCTTTGATTTCTACATCGGGAACGCACATGCGCACCTCAATGTCGTCCAGCGCAAAGTCGTTGCCATAGACACTGCTGTTGGGGGAGGTATTGTTGTTGATAATCTCAAAAACCAGCGAGTTTTGACCGGAAGGAACCTGGTAGGTCATCTCAAACCGCTCCCATGTGCCTTGGCCGTTTTCCAGGGTGATTGTTTGCTTGACTTCCCCGTTGATGGCCAGCTCGAGCACGGCCGGCTCATAGATATCGCTCTTGGAGCGCATCAGGCTCATGCCCCAGAATGAAAAGCGCAGCTCTGAGCCGGGACAGGCATCCAGCCTTGTTTTATAGCAGGTATTCCGCCTTGAGGAGCCGTTGACCTGCATCAGGTAGCCCCTGAAAGGGGAGCCGGGATGGGTGTGGTCGGTTGGCTCGTACCAGATGTTGCTGCGAGATTTTCCCTTCTTTACCAGCGAGTAATCGCCCGCCTGAAGGGAAAAGGGGTTTAACAGGTTCAACTGGTGTATGTTTACGGTGTGTATGCGCAAGGGGATGATGAAGTTCGTCCAGTGGTTATAACTAAGGCCGCCATCCGAAAAGGATGGGACGGAGGATATGCCGCCGGGCTTGACTATGGGTGTGAAGAGCGTGTTGCCGCCGAAGTCTTCACGGAAAATTAAGGTGCCGATTGTGCAGACGGCAGGCTGTTCCGGCTGGCATGATGTTACTGTCAGGTCGCTTTCCACTGTTTTCGTGGTCACGTCATCATCCATTAGAACGACCATTTTTATCTTGTACGCGCCATTGGTAAGCGGCTTGCTCCATTCTTGCCGGTCCCGGGCTGAAAGTTCTTCTACTTCATTTATGTACCATTTTAAATGACCGGCTGAGGTACTTATATCGCCGTTTATCTCTGCCCGGAATTCGTAGGGGCCGGGACAGAATGTTTCGGCGGCAAAATCCTGATAATGGACATCGTTTATGTAGAAGGCGGCATCTAAGCTGCGCATGGCCGATGATGCTAAATAATAATAGCTTACATCTATTCCAACACCATAACCCATAATAATAAGTCCATCCTGATTAGTAATGATATATGAAGCTGTGGGGTCAATAAGAGGCAAAGAGTAAAAAGATAAACCAGCATCAATATTGTCGTACCATGTACCTCCGCTTAGTGTTGTAGCACTCGCTCCTCCTACAGAAACAATAGTATTATTTTTGGTCGCAGTAGGAGTAATGATCAAGACATAGTGCGTATCCAAATTGGTTTGTGTAGAAGGAATAAAAGGGGCAACCAATGCCGATTTTACGGTTTGTTCGATAGAAGGTAACCATGCCTGCGATGGATCTGATTCCCTATCTAATGGATTATAACTTGAACATGTAAGATACGTACAAACTCCTATCGGTTTATCCGCTTTAATATAGCAACCATTATTATCTAATGACACTTCTAATTCAACCCACTCTCCAGCGTTAATGTTAGAAATTATTGGTTTCCCATCATCTGTATAGGACAATGTGGATTCTTCTGGTTTTGTAATAATAGTTCCTGATGTTTCAATTTTTGTATTATTTTGTGAAACCATGATGCGAACCCTATCTCTGCTTTGATGGCTGACTGGTACAAAAAAATTTTTTCCCCAAGTGTTAACAGGAGCCAATTGTTGAAATAAATTATCCATAGTATATCCTCCAACAGCAGGTATAAGTGCACCATTATTTGTAGCAAAAAGAGCAATTGGTTTATCTGAAGTAATATAAGTACCTGTCAAATCATCATTAATAGAAGAGGAAGAGGTACGATAAAAATATACTTCTCCTTCATGGAGAGTTACTGATGTGTCATCATGATGTACTTGGGTGTTGTTTTTAGTCGCTACTACTGTGTAAGAATCACCATAATTATAACCATTATATGATATTTGGTAATAATTTGTTCCTAATGCAGTTGTAGGAAGAATATTTGTAGCATCACAAGCGGCATAACTGGCTGCATGCAAAGCATAAATTGTAATAGGTGAAGTACTTGTGATATGAACGCTACGATTAGTTATTCCTGTCTCTATACTTTGTAACGCACTTATTTCCTGAGGAGAAAGATTATGAGTATATACTTGACCAGCGGCAATATCTTCATCTTCAACAGGAGTAGTGTTTGTCCCTGTAAAATGAATGGTAAATTTGGCGTCTTGGCTACCTCCAACAATCCGTATTTGCAAGTTAGCAACTCCTGATCCTCTTCCTGGAAAAGCTAACCAAAAGTCCGTACCTTTTGTATCCGCCTGTGCATAGAGTGAAATGCTACACAGCAGATGCAAAACCATAATAAAAAAGGTAATAAGTATATGTTTCATATTGTTTTGTTCATTAATTCATTTTATCCTAGCTCACAATGAGAAAATCTTCTTTGTAAATCTTATCTTTGTACTAAAGATTTATTACTATGTACGAGTGTATTATTGATGTAAATCATCTGTATAAAAGGGACACCTACAGGTATTTCCTGACTTTCTTTTCCTGATAATAAAAAATATTTATATATGTAATTTTTGTCTGTTTCCAATTCCATCAAAGACGTTGTTACCGGGTTAAAAAAAAAAGTTAACACATTACTTTTACCGATAGTTTCAGAAAGACCATCTGTCGGAGGAATAAAACCTTCTCCTTCAATATATAGTTCAATTCTTGTAAGTTTATCTTCGGGGATTAACCAACGTATAAAAAAATCGCTATGCACGCTTAGTTTATAAATATTTTCTTCTGTCTTTACACAAATCCAAGGGATACCTGCATCCATTTCCTTAATAACAATAGAGTTCAAATCAGATTCTTCACGAAAAGAAACGATCCAAGTTAATAGGTCATTCGATATTTCATCATAAGAGAGTACATGAATGCGTTTTGCATTATTCATATCATACGTTGAATAAAAACTTATAGTTCCGTTTTCCCTTGATACCTCCAATCCATAAATCGAATCATTCTTCTCCATATTTTCCTCTTGAGCCAAAACCACATTCACATTCACATTTCCCATCAAAAACAGCCCTAAAGCCACAGTTAAAAATTTCGTTATTTTCATATCCTTAATTTATTAAATTGTTACTATTTACTATTCCACCTTTTGTTGTTCATTTGTACATTCCTTAATAACCTTCTCGATTCGCACTTTCTCACCGTTTTTGACTTCAATGCTGTAATTAAAATAAGAATAATTAAGTCTTATTTTTGTATTAAACATTTTTCACTATATAGAAACACATCATCTTTGTAAGTCATCTGTATAAAAGGAATTCCAACAGGAATTTCCAGACTCTCTTTTCCCGATAATAAAAAATATTTATATATGTAATTTTTGCTTGCTTTTGATTCCATCAAAAAAGTTGTCATTGAATTAAAAAAAAAAGGCAAAATATTACTTCTTCCAATATCTCCTGATCCAAGATTTGAAGGGGGAGTAAACCCTTCTCCTTCAATATATATTTCAATTTTCGCCGGTGTATTTTCTAAAATTAAATGGCGTATCAAACGAGAATTAGATCTATTCACTTTATAAATACCTTCTGTTATTTTTTCACAAATCAAATAATCGGCCGTCAAAGGTTCAATAAAATTCAAATCAGATTTATCCTGATAAAAAGTATACTCAGATAATTGTTTATTTTCATCATAAGAAGATATATGAATCGTTTTTGCATTATTCATATCATAAGTTGAATAAAAACTTATAGCTCCGTTTTCCCTTGATACCTCCAATCCATAAATCGAATCATTCTTCTCCATATTTTCCTCTTGAGCCAAAACTACATTCACATTCACATTTCCCATCAAAAACAGCCCTAAAGCCACAGTTAAAAATTTCGTTGTTTTCATATCCTTAATTTATTAAATTGTTACTATCTACTATTCCACCTTTTGTTGTTCGCTTGTACATTCCTTAATAACCTTCTCGATCCACACTTTCTCTCCGTTTTTGACTTCAATGCTGTATCTGCCGGAGTGCGACTGTTCATTGGTGAAGTATCCAACCCTGTATTCCTCCCGGTCAAACCCGAAGTGTTCGGCGGCGTTCATTCCGTTGTCCTCGAAGTTGGTAAAGCCCAGCTCCCTGTACCGGGTGTTGGCTGCAACGGCCGTGGGCAGGGTGTTGTTGTAGCCGTAGGTTGCTGCGGTGTATCGGTCTAAGGCATCACGGTTTTCGAGTTCAAAGCCGTAGGGGCTGAACATGGTAACTTCGGATGCAAATGTCCATCCCTGTTTGTCCATCGTCCACAGCCTGTTGCCGTCCGGCTTCTTCCAGAACGGGGAGAATGTATCGAATACCCCGTCCTGCCGGATGTTGGTATTGCGGTTGGTGTTTGACCTTGTTCGCCCGGTCAGGAAAACGTATGAGCGTTTTGGGCGGTAGTTTCCTTCCTCTCCCGTGATGTAAGGGTTAGGGGGATAGTCGGGGTTGCCGGCCGTTTCGTACTCGCAGAGGTTTTCAGCCCAGGTGGGGTTAAATTCAACGGCTCCTGCGTTCAGTATGTCCAGCCCCTCGAAATTAACCGCACCGGTCTGAACCGGGTCGCCGTGCAGGGTGGTAACGGTTCCTATGGGGGTGGACTGCTGGTTTCTTCGTCCCGAACGCACGATGGTAAGGTTTTCGAAGGTTCCGGCAACCGGTTTTCCATCGCGCTCGACTATTTCTATCCTCCCGGCTGATTGGTCCACCCGGGTAACCCAGCCCATGATTCCGTTTAGCTGTCCGGACTTTTTAAGGTAAAGCTCATCTCCGGGCCAGAAGTAGCTTTGAGGGGCAGCGACAGCATCGGGATTGAATGATCCGGCTCTCAAGCCGGTATTCTTATAAGCGGGCGCCATGCCCTTGTATCCCCAGTGGGCAGGATAGGTAAATGAATATACAGGGTCGTCGAAGCCGTTTTCCGTGCGGGTAAGCAGCACTTCCCCTGTTTCGGCATCCCATCCCAGGTTGGTGGTAGTTACATAAGATCCCAGATCCTGGGCTACGGTCTTTTCGAGTATTCCGTAGCGGGTAATGACTTTGGTGGCGGTTATTGCCCTGAAGCGGGTCTCTTCGCTGTACAGGCCCGGCCATACGGTAGGTATGGGCAGCGGTATGCCGAAGACAACGGGGGAAGCGTCTAAGTTCCCATCGATGGATCCTCCTCCCGTATAGCTGGTATTCTCGCGCTCATCGATGACCATTTCGATGTCGACGCCTGCCAGCAGTTCCCTTACCTGCCCGTTTTCATCAATGGCTTTGATCTTATTGGAGAGCCGGTTTGAGTTTTCCTGCCTGTAATAGTACTGCACGGATGAAATTGCTTCTGGTTTTCCCTCCTGGTAGACACGCTGTCCCTTGGCTTTCCCGTGCATGTCGTTCAGTTCGATGGCATAGCTCTGGCTGGCTGTCAGGTAATCTTTTATGTTGATTTTTAACAGCTGTGCCAGCCAGTTTGACTTATCCCTGACGGGTTCGTCCCGGCTTGCCCCCTTGTCCGGCTCCTTTACCAGGACAGGGAAGTCCTTGGCGGTATAGAATTCATGCTCGGTATAACCGGTTGCCGACTGCCTGGCGTCTTCGTACTGCAGGTTTTTAACGACCACCCGGCTGTAGCCAACCGAAGGGGAAGGGAAGAACATTTCGCCGTAGGGTCTTTCCTGGTAAAAGCGGTTATCGGGAGCCATGTCGTGTCTTTCGATGTACACGTTAGGCTGGCGGAACGGGTTTTCCTCATTTCCCACAAACGGCTCATAGGCGGCTACCCCGCTGCTGATCTTAGTGCCTTTGGGGATTCCGTCTAATGCGTGCTCAGTGGTCAGCGTGTACTCGTAGGTTTGCCCGTAAGAGAAATTCCGGTCATCATCCTCGTTTCCGCTAATAAATTTCCCCCAGTTATCGCTGATGGCCAGTTTCTTAACGCGGGATCCGCCGCCAAATTTCAGGTAGTCGGCTCCAATGCCTGTTTCCGGTGTGCCGGGTCTCTTTGCCGAGGCGTTTAACCGCAGGAAGGAGCGTTCCAGCCTTACATTCCGTCCGTAGTCCTGGTTTGCCATGTTGTGGTACCTGCCTTTCATCATCCCCACAAGGTCATTGATGGTTCCCGCCATCTTGTCGAAAATGGCAGCGGTAGGTCCTTCGTCTTTATAGCCGCCTGAATTTCCGCCGTAATACAGGTCGGAAGCGCTGACAAGCACATGCTGCATGGCCGTCTTGGCAATCGGGTTGATATTTCCCGAACGGTTGTCATCCATCTTCATTGACGGTAATTTAATCCAGGCAAGGCCGTCGTTCCATCCGAATTTCGGGTCGCTTGAGGGGGCTGACCCGCGTCCGCGGCCGAATCTCGTGTTTTCAAAATAAGGCTCCAGGGAGATATACCCCATGACATAATCCCAGTTGTTCTTGCCGTCCAGGTCAATGTAGCACCGGAAGAAAAGCTCTTTTACCAGGCTGTTGTTGTCGCCCAGGTATCTTTCCATAAAGTCGTCAAAGTTGGCAGCCGGAGCTTCAAAATAGATATAATCGTTGCTGGTTATCCGGAAAGGCTCTGCCGTGTACAGCTTATTCCTGTTTATCAAGTCGTTCCTGGTTGCATTTGCCTGGTGGTGGAAGCCGGCTATTTGAATCATATTGCCGGCTCTTCTGTCCTGTATATAGGAGTAGTCGTCCGACTCGTATTCCACGTTGATGGTTCCACCCGAAGGCAGCCGGATGGATGTGAGGTTCCAGGCGCCGGCATACCGGTCGGTCTCCGTGTTTTGAATGGTGTAGGGAGCATCAATATTGGTCGGTTTTTGAGTGCCGGTTTCGTTGGGCTTATAGACTCCCCAGCGGTCCTGTTCCCTTTCGTTATAGCCGGGGTTATGCCCGTCATAGTTGAATACATAAGGGCTAAGGTATCCCTTTTGGGAATCGCCGTAAGTAAACCATACTTTTTTCAGCGTCAGCTTACCGCGGCCATCTGCCCCGTCTCCCTTATAGGACGGGATTCCTTCACATAAGGTGTAGTCGTAGTCAAAATGAACGGTCTTGATTGGCTTGGTTTCCCGGTCTGTTTCCTGTCTCTCCCGCCGGTTATAGAGCTTAATGCTATCCAGCTGGTTCAGGGTGTTCTCTCCCTGTTTCCCATTTTCACCGGAAACATCATAAGCGTCTTTTCTGGGGGAATAGTAGAACTCGGCAACGTAATTTTTGGTCTCTATCGAGTGCAGCTCTTTTATCTCCTTTATCCCATAGATGTAGGTACCTTTGTCATCGTACCTGTTATAACGCTGGCCTTCCTGTAAATTGGCGGTATTCAGGGCATACGGGTTGCGCCATTTGTATGGCTTTAAACTTTCATCGTCTTCGTCTATCCCGTATAATCTGGTATAGTTAAATTTGGTGTAATTGCCCAGGTCATTGGGTGACGGCCCATTGCCTTCAACATCAACGTAATCGGCAGACAGTACGGCTGTCAGCTGGTAAGCGGTAGCATGCGGCGGCAGCTGGTTGCAGCTGTAGTACCGGTCTATGCCGTAGGGATTGTCTACTGAATTGTCTACACCGGGGTTATATACTACCAGTCCTTTCACCTTATCTTTCCCGGCGTCATCATTGCTGACATTGAATGTGACTTCATGCTGCACATAATTGTAGGTCTGGCTTCCGTATACATACCTGGAGCCGTCGGGTTTGGTAACGGTAATTTCGGAGATGTGATGCCCGTTCCTGCCGCTTCCTGTGCGCGGGAGTGTGTTGTTATTGCGGTCTATCTTCCCGTTGCTTGCTGCTTCATATCTTGGATAATCGGTCATTTCGAGTTCCAGGGCGCCTCCGCCCGAGGCTTCGGCCGCCGTCAGGTAAGACATGGACTGGTTTCTTCTCTCGCGGTTTGTCCGCTTGTTACTGGGTATTTGGGTGCTGGATTCCTGTGTGGATCTCACGCTGTTCCTTTTTTTCCAGTTTCCGGTTAAGTTACCGTGTCTTCTTTCCAGTTCGATACGGACAGGGTCAAATCCTCCTATCTGGTCGAAGTAGCTTTCGTTGATGGTTGAGAAGTCTCCCGCGTTTTTAAAGTAAACCGGCTCGTATGCCGAAAGCCTGTCATCGTGTTTTCTGAAAGACAGGTTTTGCATAATAACATTGTCGCCGCCTGTCCATTTTCCCGAAGTGGAAAGGGCGTAATCGTAGCTGAAATTGAGTCCACCCTTGACATAGCCGCCCACACCCAGGTCGCCGCCGATAGCGCCTCCATTGGAGCTGCTGAAGGTAAAGGGGTCGTATACGGTACCAAAATCGCGGTAGGGTCTGAACATGCCGCTTACTCCCTGTCCGGTAGCCGTATATACATCATACGTCATTTGAGTCATGGCAAGCGCCGGGACGTATTCGTTGTAAGCGCCGTCCTTTTCCCGGTTAAAGTCGTGCATGGCATACTCGTTCTGCGCTCCCAGTCCGGAATAGAGGTAGCCGTAAGCCGGGGATACATTCCGCGGACTGGCTAAATACTGGCGGTTGAAATACCCGGAGACTTTTCCCTTCATATTGAGCCAGAAGCCTTCTCCCCCGAATCCAATGTTTCCGGAGACCGAAGCGGAGTTCATCGGCTGGGTATTCTGCGGCACGTATGTCATCAATCCCATCGGAATGGCTGCCGAGCCTTCCTTCTTATCGCTAAACATGGTCTTTTTTTCCTGTGTCGCCTTGTTAAAGGACTGGTAAGAGCCGAAGGCAGAGGCGCCAATGGTTACCTGCCTTAATCCCGACCGGGAGTTATAGGTTCCGCCCAGGTTCAGGCTGCCGCCAAACATTCCCGAGCCTTCGTCCGCTTTTCCCTTTTCAATCTTGGCGTCCAGCCCTACCGATGGGCTAATGCTCAGTCCGCCCTCGGAGGATAATCCCAGGTTCAAACTGCCACCCATCTTTAACTTTCCGCCGCTGGACATGGAAGCCCGGATGTTTGCCTCATAGCCCGGACCGGAATAGTTATTGTAAAAGATCCCCATACCCAGGCTCACCGGAATCTCCTTTCCGATGATCTCGGGATCTCCTATGCTGAAATTGACTCCCAAAGTCCAGTTGGGGTTATAATGGGTACTGGTGGTTACCTTATCTTCCCCGTTAAAGTCATCGGGCAGCCCGCGCACGGTACGGTTAATGGCGCCGGCCGCATTTAATGTCCAGCCCAGTCCCACGCAGCTTGCCTGGTCTTCCATGCCTATACCGGAACTGTAACTCAGGTTGATGGGATATCCCTCGACATCCAGTAACGGGATATTGTATTGAAAGTCACCGGTAAACAAGTCAACCATATCACTCACGCCCACCGGGGTAAAGCTGGTGAACTCCGGCTGCGCCGGACCGCCGGTTACGGCCAGGGCCTGTACCGGCAATAACATCTGGCTTATTAGCAGCATGGTTACTGTTTTGGTAAAAAAACTATTCCGAATTTTAGCAATCATAAGTATATAAAAATTATATTATTTTTGATTTTTGTCTCTCTCTTTTTCTCTCTTTTTATTCACAGTCCGGCCGGCAGGTACACTCGCCGTCTGTTATCGTAATGACCATGCAATGGTATGCCGTTGTTCCGCAAACCCTGTTTTTGGCTTCCAGGCATACCGGGTAGCTTCCGCGGCTTGCGTACTTTTTCCGGTTAATCTGTTTCTGCCCGGAAGTATCTGTTGTCTGATCCCCAAAGTCCCATTGGTACTCGTGGAATTCATTCCCCTCATCTATGGCTTCAAATGAGACGTAACATCCGTCTTTGACAAAGCTGAAGTTAATTTGGCCGGGGTGCGGACGGACGCTGAATGTCTCATTCACCGGACAGCCGCCTTTGGTGCCGGTGACTGTAAACGTGCGGCTGCCGGCGACCAGGTGTTCAGGGCTTGCGCAGTCATAGCAGCTCAGCCCGTCCTTAGGCGACCAGGAGTAGCTGTCGGCTCCGGAAACCTCAAAGGTGATCCGCTCGTTTTTACAGGCAACGATGTCTTTGGCTCCTTCTATGTTTAATTCAAACGGTGCGGGCACATTCACGCGAACCTGCCGGTATGCGGTACATCCGCCGGCGGTTTTGATAGCCACAGTGTATGTGGTGCTGGCTTTCGGGGCGGCTGTTACTATGCTGCCGGTAGTCCTGTCCAGGTAATCCGCCGGTAGCCACTGGTATGAAACGCCTCCGGTAGCGGTTAGCCTGATGGATTCATTGCTGCATACGTTTACTGTTTCGTCTTCGTAGGAGAGACCGGCACCGGCATCTTTTAAGGTGCGCACAAGCACGCTGTAGGTTTGTGAGGATCCGCACCAGGCGGTGACTGTTACGCGGTAAGTGGTGGAGACTTCAGGCGAGACTTCTATCCAGGGGGTGGTCTGCCCGGTTGACCAGCTGTAGCCGGCCGCTCCGTTTGCAGAAGCGTCCAAGCGGATTTTCTGTCCTTCCCGGCAAATGTCTACAAGAGCCGGCAGTCCGGGAACAGGCGGCTTGCAGCATGCTTCTTCCGGGTTTGGACAGCAGTCTTCCTCCTGCGGGCCGCAGTCCGGGTCAGGACAGGCGGAAGGGGTAATTCCCTTAAGCTCATCCGGTGTTAATACGCAGGATGGGATTACTTCTTTTACAGAGCGGCTGCATGGTGTCTTCCACTCCAGCTTGAGGCTTTGATCTGCCTGGTAATCAACCAGCTCGAAAATAAACGGATAGGACATGCCGGCATCCAGGTGGATGGTACCCTGGTTTTCTCCTGTATTGATAACGGGTACGTCCTGAAGACTTTTCTTTACATGGAGCCTTCCGGGAAGAGCGGATGTTTTGTAAAAGGTATACTCCCCATCGCATGGAGCCTTGATGTACCCTGTCCAGCGAACCGCACGAAGACCCGGAATTGGAATCGGTGTTGCAAAGTTTAGTATATATGCTACCTCTCCATGTGGGGAAAGCTGGTTCTCTTTCAGGAATTTACACTCATCCTGGGTGCCCTGGTAATAGCTTGCCAGGAGTCCTGTCTGTGCTGAGGAAGGGGTGGATTTTCCCTGTAGTGTGATTGTTTCGGTTTTGGTGCATCCGTTATCACAGCTGATTTCGGCGTAATAGGTGCCGGGGGCTAAGTGATCCAGTTCTGCATATACGCCGGTGGTGCTTTCAAGTACCTGGCCTGCTGAATTTTTCCAGACGACACTGCATGCCGGAGGCGTTCCGGCCGGGGTTGCTTCACAGGGGATCTCCTTTTGCTCAAAAACCAGCTTGCCGTTGTTTGAGCTGCTGCCGCAATTCAGATCGGGATAGTTGGCAACGGTTATTTGTAACATGCGGTTGCAGCACGGCGGTAGCTGGTCTTCCGGTATGTTGCAAGCCCGAACCGTATATTTTACCGTTGCCTCCTTCGTATTTCCCTGTGAATCGGTAACATGAACGGTTATCTCTTCCGGATAGTCTGCCTCAAG
>QMCD01001500.1_pt1 | contig 14093 bp, 12 predicted proteins | sample 1821841 | NCBI WGS metagenome assembly QMCD01 (sample SAMN01991225, study PRJNA193472) | Termite gut metagenome, whole genome shotgun sequencing project. | isolation source: worker | host: Macrotermes natalensis | reverse complement strand
ATATTCGCAGTCGTTAATCGCTCATCCTCACCGCCTCGAATTCGGGGTCGAGGTCTACTCGACCGCTGAACGAGATGCTCTGCTTGCGGAGCGGTGTTATCGACAAATCGCACTGCCCGAGAGGAAAGACCGTCAGGGAGAATTCGTATTTGTCCTCGCCGGTAATTGCCGTAAATTCTATCTCACGCTTGCCGTTCTTTTTGAACGATTCGCGGTAATTGGAGACGGGCGCAGCGAAACGCAATCCCTCGCCGCCGCCGTAAGGAGTCGAATATGCCCTCCCCATATATGGCAGAAACGATTCGACCCTGTCGCCGATAACCGAGATATAATATGGATAATCGAGAGGGAACGAGGGGGCCAACATCGGGTAGGCCCTCTGGAAGTCGACCTTGTAAAGACGCGCGGTGAGCATTTTGTCGATATGCCCCGCCGTTGCCGAATCGGCCTCGCTCATAACAGCCGATTTCGACACCGAACATCCCGCCGTTGCAAGAGCGAGAGTCCAAACCAATACCATTAACAACGTTTTTTTCATAATTGAGCCAATTAGGTGTTACAAATATACGAAAAAACCTACCTTAAAATTGTTTTTTTACAAAAATAGGGTCATTTTCTCGAATGAAGCCGCCCTGCTTTCATCCAAATACCTACCGCCTGATTCCACAAACAACCGATATCATGTCAAAAAAAATTATTTTATGTCATTATATATTCGCTGAATACCAAAATTAATATATATCTTTGTCGTTACATATTTCGTTGAATCCAAACTTTAATTTTTGATATGAATATCGCTAACAAAATTTTCCGCAGGGCCGTTGTAGCAATGGCCTTCGCAGGAGTCGTGCTGTCGTCAGGCTGCCACGACCAAATCAAGAAGGACATCGAAGACCTTCAGTGCCGCGTAACCGCGCTCGAAGAGTTGACGTCCATTCTCCAAACCAGGCTGGATGCCGGTCATCTTATCAAGTCCGTTACGCCGCTCCCCGGCAATATCGGATGGAAAATCGAGTTTACCGGAGGCACACCCTCTTCCATCGACGTCTACAACGGCACCCAATCCGGTGAAGACGGTGAAGACGGTAAAGACGGCATCTCTCCGCTCATCGAGGTACGCACCAACGATGATGGTTCCGTCACCATTTGGATAAACACCTCCGGCGACCCCGACGATGAAGATGCCTGGGAAAACACAGGTATCGACCTGCGCGGCCCCAAAGGCGATACCGGTACCCCCGGCGGCCCGAAAGGTGACCAGGGAGAACCCGGCGAGCAGGGAGAACCAGGTGAACAAGGCGAACCCGGCGAACAAGGTGAACCCGGCGAACAAGGCGAACCCGGTAAAGACGCTTTCGTTGAGTTCAGGGTTGAAGACGGAGTAATCCAGTACAACATCAATCAGGAGACGCCCGAGTGGACAGACTTGCTCGACGTAGCCGATGTCGCCGGTCCGATTGTCTCTATCGCACAGGACGAAGTCAACGGTGTAATCACCATTATGACCAGCGACGACAACGAGTTTGTATTCGGAAGCTACTCGACCGCCCAGCACATCGAGATTATCAAGACATTCAGACTCGAAGGAGAAACAACCGTATTCCAGGTCACTTTCCGCGTCAATCCCTCGAGCGCAATCGTTCCGACGAATGTCGAAAAATGGACTGTGGACGAAATCGAAACCGGCGCACTCACCCGCGCGAATTTCGAGGTCAATCCCTCTCCCGCTTTCTCTATTGTAAGCGTCGCACTCACCCCGAAAGGACATGTAGCCACGCTCGAAGCTACCGACACTTACGATGTGGAAACCGCATATCTTTTGGCGCTCGTGTTGGACAACGACCAGGCCCTCATCTCTTCGGCTTCTTTCACACTCAGCTCCGAAACTCCCACTACGCCGGCTATACCCGTCGAAAGTGTGACCATCGCGCGTGAAGACGATGTCGAAATACCCGAAGCCGGCATAGCGCTCAATACTGAGAGCGACGCCGTACAGCTCGTAGCAGAAATCCTGCCTGCCGAAGCGACCCATCAGGCCGTAACGTGGGCGGTAGATCCGGATGACGGCTCCGTCATTACGGTGGTAGACGGTTTGATTACAGTCGTAGGCGCGGGAATAGCCACCGTCACGGCAACCGCCGACGGCATTACAAGCGCCCCCGTAACTGTGACCGTAGTCGAAGCGCCCGTGTTTGTAGAGGGAATAGCAATAGGAAAAGCCGATGATGACCCGATTGTACCTGTCACCGAATTGGAACTTGTATTCGGCGAAGAAGCGACGCTCGTTCCCATATTCACTCCCGCAACTCCCGACAATACCGATGTAGAGTGGGCAGTTGAACCCGCAGACGGAGTTATCTCCATAGATGAAAACGGTGTGGTAACGGCCATAGGCGGAGGAGAGGCAACAGTTACGGTAACCTCCGGGTACACCGAAGACGGTACGCCCATCACATCGGCCCCGATAACGGTAAACGTCTCCGTGTATGTTACCGAATTAGCCATAGCCAATGAGATCGATAGGGCAACGGCTATAACCTCACTGGCATTCGATGCTCTCTACGAGACTGCCCCCCTCGTTCCCATATTCACTCCCGATAGCCCCGACAACACCAATGTAACATGGTCGGTGGTTGCCGACCCCGTAGATGCAGTGACGGTGGATGAATTGACAGGCCTGGTAACAGCCCAGAGCGTGGGAACGGCCACTGTAACAGTGACCTCGACCGGCAGCGCAGACGGAACTCCTGTAATCGCATCTATCCCTGTAACGGTGACCTCGCCCGTAGTGGAAGTTAACATCTTGCCCGGCGAGCTGTTCCTGACTGTTATTTCGGAACCGGAACAACTCGATGTTCAGATTCTTCCCGCAGGCGCTCTCAACCCGGGAATAGTAGCATGGGAAAGTAGTGACAATGGTGTCGTTACGGTGGTAGACGGTTTGGTTACAGTCGTAGGAATCGGAACAGCCACCATCACGGCGAGGACTGCCAACGGAACGGAAGGCACCTGCGCTGTCGAAGTATCATCGGATCTGTCCGGAGTTGTGATCGGCGATGACGATTTGACATCCATTCTCGACGGATATGTACTGAAAAACGGAGACGATATCGCAAGTGTAGATGCCAATAACGTGGCACAGTTGTGGAATTTGCCGAAGGGAGTAGACGTAGGAAATGAAGTCTACAATATCGGTGAGACCGCAGAATTCAACGGCGGAGTACTCGATATCGAAGAGCAAATGGAAGCGGCATTCGGTGGCGCCGTTGACTTCGACGTAACCTACGAAATCGTTGCACAGGCTCAATGGAGACAAACGACGAGCAACAACAACTGGTTCGTCGACATAGCGACCGATAATCCCGCGACCATAGACCCGGGTCCTCCGCAATGATAGTAACCGATGGCACTACCATAAGCAACAACGGCCACAATATCTTCGGCGACCGCCTCATAATCAAGGTGACCATTACTACGAATGAGTATGATGAGTCGGGTGTCGCTCTCGATCCCGATCCGCTCGAGACTTACATTTGCGTAAGGCTTCCGTAAAAAGAGCGGCTTCAAATAAACGCTAACGCTTATAGAGGGGCTCCTGCGTAGGAGACCCTCTGTTTTTTAAGAGTATGTTTAACCGAGACTTACGGATGGTTTTGGGAACCTCCGTTACTGCCATCAGCAGTTGCCCTGTGTTTAAGAGGTTGTTTGGAATTTTCAAATTTTGCTTTTTTATGACCTTTTTGCTTCCCAGCCTTCGGGGGGCGCGGCAGACGAAGTTGGCAGTGGTGTGACGTGACATGACAAAGATATGTGGGGAAGGGAGAAAAAGGGTTATATTATTTTGGAATAAATTTTATTAGAATGTATGAGGTAGATTCCTCACGTTCGTTCGGAATAACAGAAAGGTGTGGTCGGGATAATCGGACCGGGTGGCAAAAGCTGTTCTTGCAGGGTTAGGCTAAAGCCCGGGTAGAGTGTGGCTTATCTGCCCCGTCGGTTAAAACCGACGGCAATATTTCAGCGATGGAGGCCGGCAGGTCAGCCGCAGGCTGGCGCCGAGAAAGCCGACGGAGTAATGAATTTACAGGAAATTTGTTTTCTATGAGGGGTAACAACACTGCTTCCAGCCCTGTTGTAAAACCCACTTTTCAAAAAGCGTAAAACGTAGGCGCCGACTAAAACGAGTGGCAACGGCCACAGCGAATTATTGTTGCGTAACTAAAATCGCCGGCGGCGTTCCGACCGCTTTAGGCAAGTGAAGTAGCGTTTGGGAACGTGGGTCGATTTTGCTTCTTTTTGTCGGTCAAAAAGAAGGTAAAAAGATATTCTCCAACGGGTCGGAATGACCCTTTCGTATCACTAAACTACTTTTAGGAGTGATCCGCAAAATGACAATCCCTGTCAATCATTTGATTAACAGGGATTTTTGAACGTACCCGGAGCCGGTTTTGTTCAGTCAAAATTGACTAAAAGTCAGCCGACTGTTTCCAGGCGGTATTTCATTGTTATTCAAACTATTCCGTTCGTTTTCGTTTGGACGTGTTTGAATACTTTTTTAACGTTTTTGAGGACTTGCGGTCGTGGTGCGGTCGTGGGCTTTTATCGCCCTAATTTTCAGCGCAAAGGTAAAATGTTTTTCCATATAATTACGCCCATAATACAAAATCATACACCGGGGATTATGGTTATATCTTCAACTCTCCCCGAAGCATCCCGTAAATCTCCTGCCACGGTTTTTGATAATATCCGGTCGATTCGTCGGCAACTCCAATATAGGTCTGCGAAGTATAATAGAGGTCGGCAGCTTCATCCTCCGTCCGCCCAAAGTCGGACATCAGTGACTCCACTACTTTTTCGTCAATTCTGAAGCCATCCACGTCGATTCTCGCCGTTGGCTGGTACGGCAACAACGACAGTGCCTGCAATGACTGCACCGTGCAAAAACAAATCTGATGCGAGGGGTTGTAGACCAGGTTGCCTAGAAACTGTTCGCGGGTAATCGCCCCTGCCATGAAAGCCTCTACCTCAGTGGCAACCTTATCATTGGCCACAGGTCCTTCGACGATATCATATTCATGGGCAGGAGTGCTAGTGTCGTTCCGGCGGTTGAGTACTACGAAATCGAGCCACGCATCATTATAATCGTCGAACCGGAGAACTTTCATCTTCATGTTCCGACTCATGTTCTCGTTGTACTCGAACTCAGTAATAACTCCCTTAACGTGCTTGTGTCCACCAATGCGCGATGCCCATACCCGAGCCTGTTCAGGCAGGTTGGTAACATAGAATCCCTGTCCGAAATCCTTGCCTGGCTCGCAGAACGAAAGATCGACCTTTTCGATGGCCGTGTAGCTACCGTGGTATACTTTCATCGCAGTCCTCCATTATCGCGGCAAACCAAATAGAGATCGTGTACCGCATAAATTGGGTTGTCGGTGTGCAACGCCCACCAATGTTCGTTCAAAAAAGCCCACCCGCCGTACTTTTTCAGATAGAGATAGGCATCGGGCTTGCCCATTTTGTAGGCACGGGCAAATTTGGTTACCATAAACGTCATAAACGCCACCTTGTTTTGCGTCTCGCGGTCGAGAACTCGCGGTTCTTTCAGTCGTTCCAACTTGCGTTCCATCGTCTTGCCTAATTAATTCCTGGAGCAAAGATAATCAATTATCTTCTGTAAATCAATATACGGCGACCAACCCGATGCAATACAGTGTAACGGATTGGCAGGGATGTCCACTTTTACCAACCTTGCGCCGGACTCTCTTTTATTTGCGACGTGAACATTAAAAAACGTGCAAATATGGCAAACATAATTCTTCAAGGTCTAACCACAGACCAACTCATCGACATCATCCGCGAATCGGTGCGGGACGAGATATCGTGTCTTCGTCCTCATAAACCCGCTCCCGAGACAGAGTTCCTATCCCGAAAGGAGGTGCTGTCCCTTCTCAAAATCGACTCATCCACTTTGTGGAGTTGGGAGAAGACCGGATACCTCCACTCTCACCCGTTTGGCGGGCGCAAGCGCTACAAACACATCGACATCGAGGCAATCCGTACAGGTAAGAAAAGTGTGCGGCACGATTCGAATAAGATGACATCGACAGCCAGCTCTCCCCATAGACGCAGGCAAAGGTAGGCCGCGGCCTCGATGCCCCTGCAAGGTACGGGACTAAAGCCCCGCGAGTTTCGGAAAAAAATCATCCTTGCCGCCAAAGGCGGCTCCGGTATTTTTTTCACGAAAACCTTGCATGGGCCGGCCACGCCCTGTGATGCCTGCGACTATGGGGATCCCGGCCCCCGAAGCCCGGTTTAATAAAAAATATAACAAAAGATATAAGGGAATGGCAACAACAAATTACCTGCTCACCAAAGGGCAAAACACCTCCGGGGAGTGCCAAATAATCTTGAGGACTTACGTCCATCACGATTATCGGATCAGAATCCAGTCCGGTATTTGGCTCAATCCCAAACGTTGGGGTAAAAAGAACGGCATTACAATCCCGACCATCGCGGGAGACGAACAAGAGGATTTACTCCGCAAGAAAGACCTGCTCAAGCGGCTCACCGCATGGATCGAAGAGGAGATCAAGAAAGTAGAGAACAAGGAGTCCGTCGACAGTGAGTGGGGCGCGAAGATGGTGCGCCGGTTCTACAAACCACCCAAAGCGCCGAGGGAGCGAGAGAAGTCGTTCTTCGACGTAATCGAAGTCTATCTGGCCGCACACAAGTTGTCGGCATTCCGCATCAAGAATTTCAGGGTGCTGGCACGTTGCTTGCAACGATTTGAGCTTTACCGCAAGAAAGAGTCCGCCCAAGGGTTCCGCCTCACCTTTCCCAACATCTCGCCCGAGGTGCTGCGCCAGATAGAATACTTCCTCACCGACGAGACGGCTGTATTCAACAAACACCCCGATATCTACAAGCGTATCCCCTACTCCGCCAAGACCTCCGACAAAACGCCGACCCGTAAAAGGCCGCCGATACTCGACAAGCAGGGTAATGTAGTTCCCAAAGGTATGCCCAGGCCTCGCGGACAGAACACCGTCGCCGACATGATGACCCGCCTCCGGGCATTCACCCTGTGGGCCATCGACAACGGCTTCACCGCCAACAACCCGTTCAAGCATTATATTATCGGGGAAATTGTTTACGGTTCACCAATCTACATCACTAACGAGGAGCGCAACAGGCTACTCGAAACAGACATGTCCGACGATTATGAGTTGGAACTGCACCGCAACATCTTCGTGTTCCAGTGTCTGATAGGTTGCAGAGTTAGCGACCTGTGGAAGATGACCTACAAGAGCATCATCGACGGAGCAATCGAATATATCCAGCGTAAGACGCGCGACGGACGACCGCTCACCATCCGCGTACCGCTCAACGACACGGGCAAACGCCTTATCGCCAAATACCGGGACTACGAACGCGGGAGCCTGTTCCCGTTCGGCACCACACAACATTACAACCGCCAAATCAAGGAGGCATTCCGCCGTGCCGGTCTCGACAGGATGGTGACGGTACTCGACCAGCAGACGCGGCAGGAGCAATACCTGCCATTATGTGATATTGCATCGTCACACATGGCCCGTCGGACGTTCGTCGGCAACATCTACAAGAAGGTAAAAGATCCCAATCTGGTTGCAGCTTTGAGCGGCCACAAGGAGGGTTCAAAAGCCTTCGCCCGGTACCGCACCATCGACGACGACATGAAGAAGGAACTTATCGGCCATTTGGATTAATTACGACAATCATCTAAACCACAAACGTATGAAAAACAATGCACAGGCAGGCGGGAGCAATCCCGACCTGCTTTCTTCGATTATGGGGGCAACGTCAACAACGAAGGGGGAACGACAGACGCCGACCCATAATCAGATTTACAGGATAATCTCCCAAGACATTCCGCAAGACAAACGCGCCGAAGTGAACGAAAAGATACTCTCCGGCATCACTAACGCAAATGGCGCGATTACGCCCGAAGCGGTATACAACTGCTATACCGGTATCGGCGGGCTGCACGGTCTCCAGCGCGACGATTACGCCAACTATCACGATTACTCCGAAGCCAAAAAGGAGATCGAGCAGGGACAATTCTTTACGCCCCATGCGGTTTGCCGCGACATGGTGGAGTTGCTGGCGCCACCGCCGGAGGATATGGTACTCGATATGTGCTGCGGGATGGGTAATTTCGTGAATTGGCTGCCCAGCCGCCACAACGCTTACGGTTTCGACGTGGACGCGGGCGCGGTCAATGTGGCAAAGTTCCTCTACCCCGACGCAAACATCGAAAAGTGCGATATCGTACAGTATAACCCGGAACAGCGCTTCGACACGGTGATCGGCAACCCGCCGTTCAATCTGAAGTTCGACGGGCATCTGTCGCAGTTCTATTACATGACAAAGGCACACGAGGTGTTGAACCCGGCGGGCTTTCTGATGATGATAGTCCCGTACTCATTCCTTGCTGTTGAATTTTGGGAAAAGGCGAAGGTCTCGGCGATAAATCGGGACTTTTCTTTTATCGGGCAGACCGGACTCCCGGACGACGCCTTTGCGTCGTTGGGCGTGGAGAAGTTCGCCACCAAGATCATGGTGTTCATGCGCGAGTCGCAGCATATCGGGATGAAACCTTACGACGCGGAGGAATTTCTGACATGGGAGCAGTTGCGGGAGCGCATCGCCAAAGCCAAAGCAATAAAAGCAGGCGTGAGGATTCAATTATTACGCGAGGCGACCAATATCGACACAGAGGAGTTGGAGCGGTTCGAGTATCGGCTGGCAAAATATATCTTCGAGTTGAAGATTCATCCCCGACTGCGAAAACATCTCGACAAGGCCGTCGCTCTTGTTATAAAATTCCGCAACCAAAAACCGCCGACCAACTGCACCAATGAGGAGTACAAACGTTGGGAGCAGACCAAACTCACCCCGAACGAGGTATTGAGCGTCATAAGCCGATACGTCCGCAATCAGAATGTAGTGCCGCGCAAGGAGGTGGCGCTCGTGAAAACCAATTATGGATTCCGCCTCAAAGCATACGCACCCAAACTGCTTGACAAGGTACCGAAGAAGTCGGCCATGATTAACGACCTCGTTCTCGAATTCGACGAGCTTCCGACACCGGAAGCACCGACGGCCAAACAGCAAAAACAAATCCGGGCCGCAGGGAAACTGATCCGCCGCAAGCAAAGAAGATACGAACGGCAAAGCCTCCGATGGACGGATATGGAGCAAAGCCCCGCGTTGGCACGGTATCTCGATGAGGCTACGTTCATCAACAAAGACGGCGAGACGTGCCGATTCACCGAGTTGCAGAAAAGCGACATCAATCTGACGTTCCAAAAGGATTTCTATCTGCTGAATTGGCAACAAGGATCGGGCAAGACGGCGGCGGTGTTCAGCAAAGCGCGCTGGCTGATGGAGAGCGAACGGGTTAAAAATGTCATCGTTCTGGCTCCCGCCATCGCCACCAATCTGACATGGGAGACGTTTCTGCAAGTGAACGGAGTCAAATATATGACCCTGCACCGGCTCCGCGACTTCGGTTACATCCCCGAGGGATATTTCATCGTGGTCTCTATATCCATGCTCGATAAATTCAAACGGCACCTGTATCGCTTGATGAAAATACGAAGCCAAAAGGTCGCCTTAATCTTCGACGAATCGGACGAGATAACCAACCCCAACGCCCTGCGCACGATGGCCGTCCTCGACGCCTTCCGGCGCATCAAATACAAGGCTCTCGCCACCGGAACCACCACCCGCAACTACATTACAGAACTATACAGCCAGCTCGAATTACTTTACAACAACTCCGTGAACATGATGTGTATGTGCGACACCGCGTACAAGCAAAATAAGGAAGGTGTTGTCGAATCAAAAGACAACGACTATTACGGGATGCCGTTCCCTGCGCGCAGCGGCCATGTTCTGTTCAAAAGCTGTTTCTGTCCGGGCAAGGCATCGGTATTCGGTATCGAGAAGCAAAACCAGGACATCTATAACAAAGACCAACTGTACGCCCTCATTTCAAAAAGCATCATCACACGCAAGTTCCGAGAGTTCGCGGGTGAGAAGTACGATATCCGTACCCACACGGTAATGCCCCACGCAGGGGAGCGAGAGGTGCAGAGGGTAATTATGGAAGAATTCGTCAAGATTTGCGAGAAGTATTACAATAGCACCGGCGACGCGAAGAAAGACGCAAGCCTCAAAATCATACGTCAAATCAAGCTACTTATCAAGTCGTGCTCCATCCCCAATGCCTTCGACGAATACTTCGGCGACCCGATGCCGGGCAAGGTTCGTTACATCGCCGGAATGCTGCGGGAGCTACGCGGCAAGGTCGCAATCGGCTGTACGACGCTCGACACGTTGGAGATGTACCGGAGGTATATTCAGAAAGAGTTCCCGGGACGGCAGTTGTTCGTGATAAAGGGAGAGGTGTCGTTCAACCGGCGCGCCGCGATCATCAAACAATTCGAGGCCACCACGAACGGTATTCTGATCTGTACCCAGCAGAGCCTCAAGTCGTCGGCCAACATTCCGACTTGCAACGAGGTGATTCTGGAGTCGCTCCAATGGAATATCCCTAAGATGGAGCAGTTTTACTTTCGTTTTATCCGGCTCGACTCGAAGGAGCGGAAGAACGTCCACTTCGTTTCGTATCTCGACTCCATCGAGCAGAATCTTATGGCGTTGGTACTCACCAAAGAACGACTGAACGAGTTCATCAAAACGGGCGAAGTGAAAGATGAATCGGACATCTTCGAAGAGTTTGATATCTCTATGTCGGTGATTGAATCGCTTCTCATCCGCACTCTCGACTCCGAAGGCCGCGTCCTTGTTACATGGGGCAGTCAGAGGATTGCAGCGTAAATAACAACGAAAAGGCAATATCGCACACTGATTAAATCAGTCGGAAAGGTAAAGATAAACCAAACATCCCAATCATCAAAATATGTAATGCGGCGGCGAGCAGCGGGGTGGCAAAGCCCAGCCCGTATGTGTCGGCTCCCGAGGGCAAAGGTAGCGCATGGCCTTTTCGGGCCCGTCAAGGTCGGGCGAGGGGGATATGAGGCGCGAGGGAAAAGGCTGCGCCATTTCCCCTCTCGCACCTCATATCCCCCCGCTTTTCCGTTTTCGGGAAAAATCATCCTCGCCTTCGGCTCCGGTATTTTTCCCGAAAATAAAACCTTGACTGTCCCGCCATGCGCGGTTTGGCCCTCGAAGCTCGACACATACGGGTAGAACTTCTGTTGTTTAATAATTTAATAGATAAGAAAATGAAAACGAAAGTCTGGGAACACAGCCGCCGGGGAACGGACAGAGCGGTGGCAAAGTATCGGGAACTGGAGAAGATCAACGACGACGTGTACACATTCGTCGAACACAAATGCAACAGGGATGAGGATAACGACGAGTTGGGTCTCGTGTACAAGATCGGGAACGTCTATTACAAGGAGCGCACCATCAACAGGTATATGCTCAAAAAGTACGACATCGGAGGTGTCGGCAGCGAGTGGGTCCGAAATTTCAGGCCGAACATGGAGCACGCAATGCGCAGCGGTTATGTACCCCGTATTGTAATTTATGTTTTCCGGTTGCTGGGATGGTAATCGGAAGCACTGACGGAGTATATGCAGCGATATAGCAACGAATGAGGTAGACAAACAGCGCGTGAACGCCTCTCCAATTTCATAAATCTCTAATAAAACGAATTCAAACAATGGAACAGACAAAAGTAGTAAACATCCGCCTGCGCCACCGATATGACGTGTACATAGGCAGGGCTGGCAAAGGCGAGGACGGCTATTTCGGCAATCCATTCCGGCGGGCGCCGGGAGAACCGCACGGCGTGACGCTCGACAAGTTTCGGGAATGGTTCTTCAACCGGCTCGAAACCGACCCTGTGTACCGGAAGCGCATACACGCTCTGAAAGGCAAAACCCTCGGCTGCTTCTGCAAGCCGCATCCATGCCACGGGGACATTATCGCCGATTACCTTAATTATCTGGAGGACGAACAATGAAAGATCTGTTAGACGCCGAAGTGTTCGTCGATACGCTATTTTCGATAGAGACGGGTGCCGGCAACGGTACCCTTTTCTATCTCTCCGACTACGCCTCGATGCACGAGTTTCAGACCGACTGCGCGAGCTGTTTTGCCGACGAGACCGACCCCGAGTTTGTCTATACCGCCTTCAGCGGTATCCCCGACTTTCTGATAAACCGGACGTGGCTCTGCCCAAACATTTTCGAGATACGCGACGCGATTCAGAGGCTCGACGGGGATTACATAGAGCGGTTCCCGGAGTGGTGCCGGACGAGCGGCCACGACATCGCGACGGAAGATCCGTTGATGCTGGTTACGCGGTACCAGGACTATATCAGCCCGACATACGAACCGAATCCCGAGGTCGCCGAGGCAGACGAATATACCGGCTTTGCGACACCATACTCTCTCGCGGAGTTGGGCATCGGGAAGGTAGATATTTTCAATGACGATTTTAACAACTAATATATGGAACAGAAAAGAAAAGAGATTGATTTTGAATTGGTCAAGAGCCGCATGGACGGCAGCTATAATCTTCTCTCCGTGGGTTGGAGGGATAATCTCAACGAACATACCACGATTATCATGGAGTGTCTTGAAAAGAGGAGCGCCGGGCCGCTTCACGGCTTTTTCGACACTTACTTCGGGAACACGGAGAGCGAAGCCGTCGACGAAGCGGTGAGCCAGCTCAAGTCGGCGCTCGAAAGAGACGGCTGGGATGAGGAGGACATCGAGGCGTTTTTTACCGAGCATGAAGAAGAAATCCGCTCGGAGATATACAACCGGAGTGATAACGACGACATCGAGGATATGCTGCGCTACACCGCCGACATACCCGTCCGAATCGAGATGCTGTCGAACTACGACTGTATCAATTCCCATTGGTTCGAGGGTGAGGGCGGGTTCAGCTACGAGGAGTCATACTTCGGCGACATGATAGACGCGCTCGGGCTGAATCCCATAAAGGTGGAGCAACTGTTGGCATCTCACGGCGATAAGGTCTGCGGATGTTTCCCCGACATGAAGGAGCGCGATGGCAAGGAGTTGGTGTCGTATGAGGATTTCTACGAAGAGTACATCAACTCATCCTGCGGGGCCAATCTGCTCATCTTCATGGCGACGCTCAATCCGGTGCGACTGTACGAGGCGGGGTTTCAAATCCCATCGAAACTGACAATCCCTGCCGGCAACAAGTGCGGGCTGTTTAGTTCGACCTACGGCGGCGGGAGCATCCTTGAAATGGAGTTGTTGCGCGATGTCACCATTGATCTCGAACGGACGGAATATCCGAAGTACAGACTTGAATTTGAATCTGGAGGCGGAAGCTACTCCATCTGGCAGGTGTACGGATACGACCGCGACTGTTACGGCAAACCTGTCCGAATAGAACCTATTTAGGACAACAACAAAATGGCAGCATAATCATTAATAAAAAACACACATGGATAATAAGGAAATCCGTCAGTTCATATCGGGACTGACCAATACTTTCGGCAATGAACATCGCCGGATATTGATCGAGGAGTTGCGCAAACAACATCCCACCCTGCAACAGATATTTATGGGCATGGTGCTGTCGTGCATAAACGATTTCGCGAATAGCGAACGAATCGACGACCGCAACCGCGCGAGCCACACCGTCTGTAAACGACTGGTCGATCTGTACAGTGCCGACACGGGAGAAGAAGAAATCAAAGACAAATTCATAATGGTATGAATGATTACAGAGTTAAAGTCCGGTTTGTTTTTGACGGCTGGTTCAACATTACGGCCGATAGCGAAGACAGGGCCTGAGAAATCGCAGAGCAGGATTGCGGGCTTGTGATAGGCGGGACATCCACACGTCTAACCCGATGCACGTTCAAGGCCGGGATTTCGACCCTCATCCCGAAACGTGGATAGTTTCGACAAGACAAGAGGATAAACCAACGGGCCGGGCATAAGTCCGGCTCTGATTTAATAACGTACAACCATTTAATAACTAAAACTATGAACGTACTGATTGAGAAGATATCAAACAGATGCAGGGC
>QMCD01001496.1_pt1 | contig 14111 bp, 4 predicted proteins | sample 1821841 | NCBI WGS metagenome assembly QMCD01 (sample SAMN01991225, study PRJNA193472) | Termite gut metagenome, whole genome shotgun sequencing project. | isolation source: worker | host: Macrotermes natalensis | reverse complement strand
AGGTGGTCGGTGATGAGGCAGTTGATCTCCTGTGTGTTTGCGGATACGGCGCGTATGATCCCTCCGGGAAAGTTTGCCGCCTCTAATTGCAGTCCGGCGTAGGTGCTGATGTAGGTCAGCGAGCCCAGGTAATCGAATCCGTTTCCGGCGGCGTCCCGTACCCGGAGTTTTGCGCCGTCTGCCAGCCAGGTGTAGTGTGCTTTGAGGGTTCCGTTCTCCCGCACTTCTTTCAGGCGGTTGAGTGTGTTGTAGGTGTAGGTTGTGGCTTTGCGGCTGTCGGCGGTCATGTTGCCGTTGGGGTCGTAGGTGTATGTTCCTGTCAGGATGTTTCCCGGCGGATAGATGTCGCCCGGCGGGGCGGTGCTGACGGCTTCGGAGAGGGCGGTGAGGCGGTTTCCGGTGTAGGTGTATGTCAGGTTGTCTACGGTGGTCCCGGCGGCTGTGCGTTGCAGGGTTTTGATGTTTCCGTCGAGGTCGTAGGTGATGCCCCGCTCGGTGTAGCTTGCCGGGAGTTCTGTCCACGATGAACCGTTTTTTTGCTTGTGTATTGCTTGGGTGAGGCGGTTTGCTCCGTCGTAGGTAAAGCCGTAGAGGCTGGCTTCGCTGTTTTGGTGTTTCCACTCCCATTCGCTGATGTTTCCGTTCCACCGGGCTTCGGCGCCTGTGGCCGGGTCCTGGTAGCGCAGTTTTGTGGAGAAGAGCTCTGTCTGGTGGTGTTTGCCTGCTTTGCCGGTGAGCCAGCCGCGTATGTTGTAGTTTGTTGTTTCTGTTGTGTTGCCTGTGGTTTTGGTGACCGGCCTGCCTACGGCGTCGTAGGAGTATGCGACGGAGGCGGGGTCGCCGCCGTTTAGCGTTGTGGATGAAGCGAGCAGCCGGCTGCGGCTGTCGTAGGTGTATGTGGTTTCTACGATGTCGGTGCGGGAAGGGTGGGAGTGGCTTTCGCGCTGCCGGACCGGATTGCCTGTGAAGTCGTATTTGGTTTCTACCCGGCTTGTGCCGCCTTGCAGGTTGTTGCTGACGGTTTGTATGGTTCTGCCGTATTCGTCGTAGTAGGTGGTTGCGGTCAGCCAGGTGTCGGTGTCTATGATCCTGATGCTTATGCCGGTCAGTATGCCGATCACTAAGGGATGGTATGCTGTTGCGTAGTCCGGATGTGCTGTGAAAGCGTGAACGGGGATGTTTGCTGTTGGGGTGTAGCTGTCGTACAGGGTGTATTGCAGCGGGGTGCGGGTGCCCTCCGGCAGGTAGTTGTACGTGGCTGTTGCCGCCGTTTGGAGCGCTTCGTGGGAGAGGGGGGCGGTCAGGATTGTTTCTCCTGTTTCGACGGGCCGGTTTTTGCGGTCGTAGAGCATGTAGCTCCATTTGTTTGCGTTTTCGGCCCGCTGTTTTCCGTCTTGGCTCAGTACGATGCGGTCTTTTCCGTCGTACACCAGGTAGACGGGTTCGCACCCCGGGAGTTGTTTGCGGACCATTCTTCCCCGCAGGTCGTAGTGGTAGCGGTAGGCATGCTGTTGGAGTACGGCAGGGTCGACCGTCGTACCGGTCCGGTGGCTGGCTTCGGGCGGGAGCGTGTACCGCAACAGTCCGCGGTCGTCGTATACGCTGTGTGTTTCCAGGCGGTTTGTTCCTTCGAAGGCTACAGAGAGTATGACCTGTTCCCGGTTGTCGGTGTAGGTTATGGTGCTGCCTCCGTCTTCGTCGGTGGCGGTGAGCTTTTGGAGGGTGCCGGCGTTGTAGTGTCCGTCCATGGTGAGGTTTCCGGTTTCGTCTACCCGGAATTTCCTCACTTCGTTTGCGGTGTTGAGGGCGTAAGCGATCGTGGTGCCTTTTCCGGCTGTGTGCCACGCTTCTCCGGGGCCGGTCTGCCCGACCACCCGGTTTAGGGGGCTGTCATCGTAGTGGGTGGCGGCGTAGGCATACGCCTGGTCCGCCGCGCCGTATGTTTGCCAGTTTCCGGGTAGCAGAGGCGCGGCGTGCAGGGAGCCGTTTCCGTCCGGGCGGGCGTAGGGCAGGTACTCTTTTTCCGTCCGCCCGAAGGCGCCGTAGACGTAGGGCTTGATGATATCCCCACCGGCCGGCGAGGCAGCGGCCGCTACCTCTTGCAATTTCCGTCCGAACCCATCGGTGTAGGTGATGTCTGTTACGTACGTGGATGGGGTGGTGTAGGTTTTGGTCTCTATCCGGTTGGGATTTCCTGCCGGGGTGCCGGGGGGAATGTACATTTCGGCTGCTCCCTGCATCTCCGTCCGGGTGCCGTCCCAATGGGTAACAACAATTTTGTAGGTACCTTTCTGTGTCAGGTTGGTGAAGGTAATCGGCGCTCCCGTGCCTCCCTGCGACGCTACCGGTGTATTGAGAACGGCTGTTGCCGGAAAATCGCTGACCTTGACCAGGGTGTAGGTCACTCCCTCCCGGGAACCGGACAACCGGACGTTGAACCGGGAGTGGGCCTCGTCGTTCCATGTTCCTGTGACCTCGTACATGGGCAGGGTAGCGTTGTTCCCGATCACCAAAATCAAAGGCAAAGGAATCTCGATAGGGATCTCTAAAGGATTCTCATCAAACGTCCCGAATATGAAAGGTATACTGGTATTATAAGCCGTCTGGGCGTAATTGACCGGAGGCGTTACAAAGAGCGTACAGGTGCTGTCGGTCTGCTCGCCCGCCCAGGGAGCGTATTGGTATTCCACCCTTAGTTGCCCCTGGGGCATCCCGTTAGCCAATTGCACGGCCGCTTCCAGGGTAGACGGATGAAAATCGATTTCTTTTCGCACGGTGATTTCCCGGAATTCCTGGCCTGCTTCGAATGTTATAAACGCCGAATCGGATTGCAGGTGCGGGATCTGCAGAAAGAGATCCGGTGTGTTCATGTTGAACTTTTTCCCGATCCGGGCGCTTACGCCTGCCCGTTCTTCTTCGATGTAATACACTCCCGGAAAGAGGAATTCCGTGAATGCGATGTCATTTCCGTTTCCGGCTATGGAGTGCAGGAGTACCCCTGGTTCTCCGGTGAAAAGGTAGAGGTTGTAGGTACACCCGGGACGGGTTCGGTGTACCGTGACCCTCTGCTCGTATCTTGCCCGATCCCAATTCCACTCCTCCTCCAGTTCCAGGCCCGTGGGCAGGTAATCACTTCCACCGGGCTGGGTAAAGGTGTTGGGAATGTCGGAAAAAAACCGGTCGCTTAAACCGGTGGTTAGGGTGATGGGAGTGGGACCGGTGTTGGCAGAACATTCAATTGTCAGGGTGAGGAGTATCTCGTTGGGAAACCTCTCCTCGCCGGTCAGCCGGAAGGTCAGGTGATACTGATCGGAGCTGACCGTGTACCGGGGATCGTTCAGTATGGTCCGGAGGAGCGCTACATCGGAATCCGGCGGTACGCTGACCGTCCAGGTTTTGGAATCCCCGTTCGCATCGAGTGTCAATGCCCTTTCCGGCGACGACTCTCCCGGCTGGTCCATCCACTGATATCCCGTGGTGATAAAGGTGGTAACATTGCTGACAGGCATTCCCCACGTATCGTTGACCAGCACATACTCACCCTCCGCCAGCAAGGTAGCGGGTACCTCTATAACGGCCGATGGAAAGGTTTCCGGCCCGTCTACCAGACCGGCATCAAAAGTGGCCACAGCAGGCCACGCCGTATAGTGTTGTCCCACAACCATCCGGCGCAGGGAATAGGTACTGCCGTCCCACGCCGGTGGGCCGGTGATGCGAAAGCGGATGTTTGTACCGGCAGCCAGATGATCCAGGCCGTAGCGCATATAGTCCCTATGATCCAAGAAGGATAGCCAGTTGGGTTCGAGCTGGTATATGTGGGCGACAGGCATGACCGGATCGGATCCGACCAGCGTGATCACCCGGGAGGCATCGTACATGTCAAGCGGCTGCAGGCGCAAATAGATCAACCCTTTGGAAGTGACCGGATCGTTCCAGTTGATACCTGAAACCTCTATACATTGCAGAGCATTCCCGCAAAAGGTTGATATTTGCGCATTGAGAAACTCCAGTAAAAGAACGTCTGTTGTACAATCATTCGTCATAAAATATTCAAGGTCCGGTGTAATACCGTCGTAGGGAATGGCCTGTATGGAAGCATAAGAGCCGTCCGCATGGCGTTCGAGGGGGAATGAGGCTGCACCGTAAGCGTCCGGATCTCCGGGGAAACGGTGGAAAGGGAACAGGGGAAAAAGAATAGTGGATTGGGCCTGTGCGCTGCCTGTCAGCAACAGCAATGATAGCAGTAAGAGGTATAATCGGGACATGGCTATTTTCTGATTTTACGGTAACGTGATGTGGTAGGTGTTTTCTTGCAACAGGTTTCCGTTCTGGTCGAATATTTTGACCACCCGCCCGGCGTTGTCGTATTCGTATAGCTCCGCTTGTCCTGTCTGGTTGAATTTACAGAATACGGTCCCGTCGGGATTGTAGCCCGTGGCTTCAAATTCACAATCGGCGGGAATCAAAGCTGCATAGGGAAGTAAATAAGGGGCAGTCACTATTACCGATGTGATGTTGGCGTAACTACTTACATCAATGTCGAATACTTGCATATTCCAGTGATTCTTCAACAGGAATGGCTCTATGAACGTGGGCGAAATAATTCCATCGTGATTGATTTCAATGTTAACCGTTTCAGGAAAATCTTCGAACAAGACATCAAAATTCGATACGATCCACAGTTTCAATTTGGGATTTTTTATTTTCCTGACACAGGGAGGACTATACAGGCTAAGATAGAGGGATTCTGTTAAATTTTGGCCCCTTGTTATATTCTCTAACAGGCCGCTATTATACAGTAGCGGATCCCATTCGGGCCGCACATACGCGCCGTCTTCCGCCGTATAGTCTATAAGCTCTGAAAACCAGGACGGATCGGAACGAAGCAGCATTTGTGCTTTTGTAAAACTTTGGTAGTCGATGGTTTGAAATCTTTTTGCCAGGCCTTCTACAATCGTTTTTACCGCAAAATATTTCGGACTGTTCCTGTATTCTTTGACGGCCTGCCCTGTATAGGGATACTGCTCAAAAAACAACAGAGAGTTGTAGAGTTGTGTAAAAAGCGCATCCGTTTCTTCCCAACCAAAGCTGAAATCATTTACCCTTGTTGTGTCTATTAAAGGGTTGGTTGCCGAGATACAATCGGCACCATATCCTTTTACTTGCAGAAGGGGAAGCTTATGGGATGGATGGTACAGAACCCCCGTGCTGTCTCCTTTTTCAATGGCAGTAGCCGGGAGAGATTCCTGGCCGTAGTTTTTCCAGACGATCTCTTTTTCCGTTGTGTAATTTTGCTCTCCGTACGGGAACAGGTTGCTCTCCTGCGCAGGGAAGGTGGTGACGGTTGTTCTGTCTGCCGGAAGATATCGTTTTTCTTTCGTCGGTACGAAATGGTTTTTTCCGGTGTAGACGGATGCTGCGTAGACGTTTACCTGTTCGCTCAACAGGGTGTTGTTTTTCAGGGTGGATTGTTTCACCACGGGGGAGAGGATGTTTTGCGCTTTCATCTCGGCCAGTATGCCCGGAACATCCATGTCGCCGACCCTGCGAACGACCGAGGTGTAGACGTCTCCTTTGGAATCCGTTGTCGTGATCCGGGTGGGGGCCGTCGACCGGGCGATGTTGTCGTAGAAATACTCCATTTTGGTAAACGGGGTTCCTAAATCCGCCCGGAAGTGGTCCACGGACGAAGCAGTAGAGTAGTGTCCCTCGATCCGGTACTCTTCCTGCGACTTTAACAGGACTTTCCCGCCGTAAACCAGCTCCCACTGTTGGTCGTACTGCGGCAATACCACACGTGTCCGGGGCTCGATATTGGATAAAAATACTTCGTTGTAGGGATTTATATACTGCGATGTATATCCATCCGACCAGAGAAGCACCTTCCCCTGATCCTGGTAGTACCTGCTTATCCGGTCGTGATCCAGGTAGTATTCGTATGCCTTTATTTGAAGCATACGCTGGGAATACTTGATTTCAGGCGGGGCCGGTGAAAACCACTCTCCCCGGTAGATGCCGTATAGCCTGTTTCTGAGGGTTTGGGGTATGTGATATCCCAATACCGGGTCGTATACTTCGAAGGTCTCGTCCCCATAATAGGCTAAAATATCGCTGTCGTCCACATCCGCCAGGTAGCGGTTTTTGGTCAGTGTTTTCAGGTTGCCCGTTTTGTCGTACGTTGCCACCCCCAAAGGCAGCCCGTTCAGCCAGAATTTATAGGGAGAGTAGACGTCTGTGAATAGCTTGGAGGGCGTAAAGAAGAGGTAGGTTTTCTTGCCTTTGCCGACAAATTCTTCTTCCACGTAACCGTAATAGACGCCATTGTTTCCGCTATTCAGAAAAGCCTCGCCTTTGGTTTTCATCCTGCTGTGCAGTATGTGGTCGGAAAAACCGGCATACTCCACCGTTTCCTCATTGTCCGCAGAGACATAGACTAATTCTCCGGGATAGGGGTAGTGGTATTTGATGGTATCGACGGCGTTGGTGGTCGGGTCTGTTGTGACCAGTGATTTGACCCGGATGCCTCCGTAACGGGCCGTCAGCGTATTGTCGTACGCGTCGGAAAGGGTGCGGAGGTTTGTTTTGTAGGTAACATGGGATTCGTAGTCGATCCGGATCTCTCCCTGGTCGGAAGTCGTTATGGTTGCCAAGGAGCGGTCTTTGCAATAGTCTCCGTCCAGGTAGTTCATGTACTTCCATCCGTATCTTTGTTCAGGAGGGATTTCTTCTTTTCTCCGGAATCCCCAGAGATCGTATCCGGTGTTGCCGTCCATGCGGTAATAGCCGAATTTGATCCGGTTAAATTCCCCGCCGTCTTTCCCGAAAAACCGGACGGAGCTTATTTGCGTATCGTACCCATTGCCGAATGATACGCTGAAAATATCATTTTCCGCACCTTCCTTTACCCGTATGGCCAGTAATCCTGTGCTTAGGCGAGGGTGTCCGGAAACATACTCGAATTTGACGGTTTTGCCGTTGCAGGCGATCTCATCCAGCAACGGGGAACGGACTTTTACGGAAGTGACGTTGGCAACTTCCCTTGTCTGTATTTGACGATAGGTTCCCGTAAGACATTGGATAAGCAAATTTTTCGCAGCTCCAAAATAGCTGCCGGCCCTCTGTAGATCGGAATTGGAATGTCCGTTGCACGTTGCAGCTAAACCGGACAGGGTGCTGATGCTGCTCCTCGCTATGTCCGAAAAATGGGTGAAATCTCCTATTTGTCCCAGGATCCGGATAAAACGGCTGGCATATTCATTGGTGGACAGGATAGCTACCCTGAGTTCTTCCATGGCCGCCGTCACAATTGCTTTCTGTTCTTCAATTTCATCCTCATCTCCATCCTTCAACTCCAATTCTCCGGCATATATTTTAAACGTTCTCATATCTCTCTCTGCCTTGGCCATCGATGAAGCGACAGACGCCTGCACATTGATTGAAGCCCAGTTGATATGGTCGCTGGCCATGTTCATATAAAACCTATACTCATCGTCGTATGGGGAGAAGTCAAAGGAGCGCCCCCCCATGGGCCAGCCGTAATGGTACTGAGATGCATAGCCGGAAGAGTAGGTGGTTTCGTCGTATCTGTTTTCACCTCCGGAAGGAACCGTTTCCGAGCGGTAGGTATAGTGAATGGGGTTTCCGTTGCGAGGTTCTATCCGGCTCAGGTACCAGGAGGAGATGTAGGACAGCTTTCTGACCCCGTTGAAACTGATGGCCTCCTCTTTTACAATATCGGAACTCCGTTCGGCCTCCCCAAAATAAAACCGGTCCCCGTTCCCGTTGGTAATGACCCATTCGCCTTCGTAGTATTGACCGTTTCGGTATTCAATCTTTACATCTGTTTTTTCAAGGGGGACGGCTTCAATGTTGTTATAAGACTTCTTTGTGATGATAAAATCGACCGACTGCCCGCCAAATACAGCCGTGAAAATATCGCTCTCTCCATCCACTTCGCGGTTGTTGACCTTTTTTGTGTCTGTGACTTCGGGATGTGTGGAGTTGTACTCAGCGTATCCCGGGTAATTTTCATCGGCAAAACCGCCCCGGAGCGTCCGGGTTACCACTCCGCCAACATTGAGGTTCCAGTTGCAGCCTAAGAGTCCGGGTTTGTCTTCTCCCCGAACCCCTTTCCCTACGTAGTTTAAGGTAATCGGCAATTTGAAATCCCCGGATTTTAATGTATAGACCGGCACTGTGTAGCGGAACAGTCCGGTGGCATGGTCTACGGTGGCATTTTTGGAATCGAGATAGTTTTGCGACTGTGGGCTCGGGCCGAAATCCTGCGCCCGCAGGTTCGTAAGGGAGGTTAGGTATGTGACGATCAGAAGTAATTTTCTCATCTGTGGTTTTTAATGTTGTCCGGGGTGATAATTCAGGTATATTCCGCCGGCGAATATAGTGAATTATTGTTCTTTTAATTATTTTTACAAAGTTTTTTTGGTAGTGGAGTTTGTAATGTTGTAAACATTTCGGTTATGATAAAGCATGTTGGTATTTTTCTGAGCGCTCTTTTTCTGGGTGTGTTTCTTTTTTCCTGTAGCAAGGACGATGTGGGGCCTGAAATTACGACAGATCCTCCCTTTACCGTTGTGGGCGATACCCAGTCGTATCCTTATAAACTCAATGTGGTCTATTTTATTCCGAATGATGTTACGGCCAATCCATATTACGAAGAGCGCCTGAGTGCGCTGTTGCTGAATTTTCAGCTTTTTGTGTGCAGGTGGATGGAGCATTGGGGGTATGGCTACCGCAGTTTCGGGTTGCCGCTCAAGAGTAACGGTATGGTAGACATTGTGACTGTGTACGGCAGGGAACCCAAGTCGGGTTATCCGTATGATCCTTCCAATACGACTGTGCCGAAGATACAGAAGGAGGTAGAAGCGTATTATGAAGCGAATGGCCTGGAGTGGTATAACGGGAAGGACCGGCCGGTAAATGAACGGCATACTTTGGTGATAACGGTTTCCAATGTTGCGAACGGAGTGGGGAGCAATGCGCCGTTCTACGGTTTTGGCCGGTGGGCTTTTGCCCTGGATTATCCGGGTATGAGCCAGGAGGAGTTCCCGCGAAATCCGTCGGCTTACGTGGGCGGGTTGATGCATGAGTTGGGGCATGGTTTGAACATGCCGCATGTCGGGCCGTCGTTTTCGCAAAAGAACAGCAGCAGTTTTGGTATGACGCTGATGGGGGCGGGGAATGAGACGTATGGCAAGCGGCCGACCTTTTTCCACCACGCCAGCGCGGCTACCCTCAGCACCTGTGAATTGGCGGCGCTTACACCGGGTATTTTTTACGATAACGCCAGTACGACGGTGACGATTGCGCAGCCTGAGGCGGTTATTGACGGTGGGGAGTGTACGGTCAGCGGTACGTTTACCTCTAATAAGACGGTGCGTGATGTGGTGGTGCGCTTTTACAATGCTTCGGAGGAGTTTTTGGGCGGTTCGTCGGGGTATACGAGCGTGGCGTATGTAGCTGAGTCGATTGATAATACAAGTTATGAGGTTACGTTCCCGATCAGTGATTTGAGAGCGATTCCCGGCGGATCGTACCGCATGGGGGTGAGCCTCCTTACCGGCAACGGATTGGCGCGGAGTGTGTCGTCCGAAGCGGTGTATGGGCTTGTTAATCAGGGTGGGAGTTATACGATGTCCACTTCGTATATCAGCCGTGCAGGGTGGCGTGTGACCACCTCCCACGAATTGCCGACAGGAACTGCAAACCCCGGTGATGTCAATGCTCCGGGCAGCTTGGTGGACGGGAATGCGAATACGTGCCTCACGCTGGTGAAACCGGGGATGACCTACGGCGGAGTGTCGGTAGGCGCCGAAGATACGGTTTGGGTGAAGCTCGATATGGGCAAAGCGGTCGAATTCAATACGGTGTTGCTCGATTACAACCGCTATAATTTAAACGCAGCGTGGCGCGTACAAAGGGTGTCGTTTTACGGGAGCGACGACGGAGAGAATTTCACGCTGATCAAACAGGCGGAACTCGAAACAGCGAACCCGGCAAAGATCCAGAATAGCGTAGCATTGGGTACGGCCGTGACGTGCCGTTATTTGAAGATGACTTACGACCAATGGGAAACGGCTTCGGGGGATGCCGGGGGAGCAATGGTGTTCAGTGAACTGTCGTTGCAGAATAATAAGTAGGAGAACGGGGTGATGTGCTTTTATCTATGGCAGCTTATGAGTTGATTGCATTTTACCGGGAAACGGAAGAGGAGACGGCCGCTTGCGCCCGTCTGTGGGCGGATTTTTTCCGGTTGGATATCCGGTATGAGAAGTTGCCGGAGGTGGGATCTTCTATTGGAGCGCTCGTATTGGAACACACTGTTTTGTGCCTGATCAACCGCGATTGCCTCTCTTTCCGGAGAGCGCTGAAATACCTTTACCGGCTCTCCAAACCGGTGTTGTTGTGCGGGAGTGTATGCAATCCACAGAGTTTGCTGCAATTTACCGTTCCGGTGGATTATGCCCAGGAGAACAGGGAGAAGGCGGTCTGGATAAATTTTTTTCAACGCCGCTATCCGCAGGTTGATGTGACGTTGGTGGCGCCGTCGGAAAAGGATCCCTGGATCGCGCAGCGGGTGGAGGGGAATGTGCAGTTTATTGAACGGGTGTTGGAGAAGTCCGGCGGAAAGTTCCGGCGCCTGTCGTTTGCAGGTACTTTTAAGCGCCTGTTAACTGGTCTGTTCCGGGACCCGCAGGACGCTACTGTCTTTTTGATGCGGCCGTTCCGCCTATGTTCCTGGGTGATCCCCTGGAGTTTGCGGATCTGCGGCCGGCATCCGTATACCCCGACGGTGATCATTCCCCGGGATGAATCCCTCTATATTCCGTGCCACTAAAAATTGAGTGTAACCGAAAACAACAGATCGGCGAACATGCTTTTGGTTTGGGTTTCGTATCCATACCGGAGGCCTGTGTGTAGCGGAAAGGGGATGTGCAGGAAGTGCAGGGTCGTGGTGAGTTCGAGGCCGTATGAGTGGAATCGATCGGTTCCCAGCGTGTTTTTGCTGTACCCGGTGTCAAAGAAAAGTCCGGCATCCAACCGTTTGAAATAAAAGAGGTTGGAGATTGCCAGGTCGGGAAAGCAGAGCGGCAGTTCGTAGTTGGTCTGGATGGTGGTCAATTTTGTTCCGTACAGTTCGGTCCCCCTGGGGTTGCGGATCTGTTTTCCGTATTGGGTGTGTGGGCGGTCCTGGTGGCCGGCGTAGGCCGATATGGAATGGTTGGCGGCCAATCCGGGGAAATAGAAGGTCCCTTCGGCCCACCACTGGTGTCCGTAATCGATCTTTTTCCAGGGGGTGTGCGTATAGCCGCCTTGCAGGACCTGTCCCCAGCGGGGACGTATTTCCTGCGCTGTCATCCGAGCCTGGTTGCTGAAGAGGAGACCGTACTCCAACATTTGGTAGTAGTTGGCGGAGCGGTCGAAACGGTACGGGGAAGGATCGACCGGTTGCAGGTATCCGGTGTTGTTCCGTATGGAGATCCGGTAAGTTTCCCGGATTTTGTTGTGGTGGATGGCTTCTGTCTGGTAGCGGAGGTAGGGGGAGATGGAGCGACGGTAGTTTTTGCGGGAGATGTCGAACGGAAATTGGAGGGTGATGTCGGCGTTCGAATAGTCCGAACGGAATTTTACATAGAGCGAATCGGTGGTCCCGGTTTGGTTGTTTTGGGCTTCGAACCGGAAGGCGTAGTAGTCGTATTTTCCGGTTTTGGCGTCGACGCTGAGGATGGGCCACATCCCTTTGTAGGTGATGTTCAGCATCCAGGCCCCGAAGTTGTAGTTGCTGTTGTCTATGATGTAACCGGCTGCCAACGACAGGGTGCTGAGTTTGTTCTGGGAGTAGAGTACTAATCCGGCTTCTGCGGTTATGGCGGAAGCGTCTACGTAGAGGGGCCCCCAACTGTGTATGTTTAGGGCGTGTCCGATCTTCCGGTATCTTTTGGAGGTAAAAACGGAGTCTCCGTACGGTGGAAAAGGTCCGTTTTCTCTTGCTTTCAGTGTATCTGCCAGCGGAAATCCGCTTTTTTGCAGGGGGCTTTTCTGCAGTTCCTGCAGATGGATTTTTCCGGGTTTGTAGCCGTCGGAGGTGTAGAAGGAGAAACGGAGGGAGTCGCCCGATACGGCCGGGTAGCGGATGCCGAAAGGTGCCTGCAGGATGGAGGAGATGTTTCCGGTGCGCGTGTCCCGTTGGTACAGGGCGTTGTTTCCGTTGTAGGAGGCCCGGAAGAGCAGGCTGTTTCCGGTTCCGGCGGGGTTGTCCAGTTCGTAGGGTTCTTTTTCGGAGAGGGGCTTCCGTTTTCCGTCCGGCAGGGTGATGTTTTCCAGGGACATTCCGTCCGGATGCTGTACGGCGACAAGGATGGTGTCTCCGTGTGCGCTTGGATGGATGAACGTTTCGTCCGGGCCGGCCGGAATGCGGTGCAGTTCCCGTTGCAGTTGTTTGTCGGTGATGACGATGAAGGAGCGGTTGGCGGGGTCTGATTCTATAAATCCCAGGTTTTCTCCGACGGCAAAGGGGGCGAAGCGGTTGTAGCGGGCTTTGTACCGTTTGTATGTTCTTGTTTTCAGGTCGTAACTTGCCAGGACCATCCGCCCGCCGTGCGCCCAACGGGGGTGGGGGCGGTATTCGCTCCAGAAGAGGGTCTGTCCGGTGCGGGCGAATTTGTGGTCGTCCAATGTGCCTGTCCGTGTGAGCAGTTTTTCTTTGCCGCCCCGGAGCCGGACGAATGCCCCGCTTTCCCGCAATCCTTCTTTGTAGGCGATGGTGTTTCCGTTTGCATCGGCTGTGGGGTAGTGGTAGTTGGTGTAGGTTTTGTTCCGGGTGGGGAGTGTGTCAAAGCGGCTGGCTGTTTTTTTTTCTTGGCTCCATTGTTTTTGGAGCCGGGTGAATTGTTCCCGGTAGAGGATTTTTTTGCCGTCTCCTTTGGGTTGTTTTTCGGGGTTTATTGCGACGGATTGGAAGTTTTTTTTCAGGCTGCGGGCAAAGGGGGTGATGCTGAGGGGGGAGCGGCCTGTCCGGTCGAGGGCGTTGTTCCAGATGTTGTTGCCGTATTCGGCGCGGGCGTTGGCTACGAGGAAGTAGCCCAGTACGTACCGGTTGGGGACGAAGTCCCGGTTTGATCCCATGGCGGCTTTGTAGTAGGAGTAGGGGCCTTTTTCTACGATTTGTGCTTTTATTTGGTTGAGGAATTCGGGCGATCGTCCCCGGCCGGTTTTCCCGAGGGCGGTTTCGTAGGCGACGGCGTCTCCTTCTATGAACCACATTGGTACGTAGAGTCCTGTTACGGCAATGGTGGCTTGTTCGCCGAAGATGTAGTAGAGGAGTTTGGTCAGTCCCTGGTTGAGTTTGTCGATTTGGACGACGTGGCGGAATTCGTGTATGCAGAGGTGTTCTAACCAGTCGTCTCCGGGGGTTTGGGGGGGCGTGGTGTAGAGGTCGGTTTTGCTGGGGGCCCAGGCGACGTTTCCGTTGGCTATTCCTCCGGCGGCGTGGATGACGGTGGAGATTTTTTTGGGTTTGTGGTTGAGTGAGTTGCTGTGGTTGTATAGTGCCTGGTAGATGTTGGCGATTTTTTGCGCTTTTTCTTCGAAGTAGTCCGGGTATATGATCTGGAAGTTATCGGTTGTGATTTGCTTCCAGCGCAGCCGAGCCGGGTCTTGCCCCAGGTCGACGAATTGGGTGTGTCCCGGAAGTAGGAGGCAGAGTAGCGCTACGGCTGACAGTAGAGTTTTTTTCATGAGGTCCGAACTGTGTTTCTTTAATTTTCCTTCCTTCCCTTTGCCCGCTTCGTGGTGTTATCTGACGGGAGCGTGTCTCCACAACGGTTCCCTATTCTTTTTCGTTCGCTGGAATCCGACACTCCTCAGTCGCTGGCGCTCCTTCGTCAGACAGAACGGATTCCGGGCGCTCCGAAAAAGAAAGGCAACGATCGTTGTTCCCGCCAATGCTCCCGTCAGATAACACTACTTCGCTCTGAAGGTGGTAATTTGCAAATATAGTGAGAACCTTCGTAAAAATGGCAAGATAGGGAGAAAATGAGTTAAGTGTTTGTGGTTAAGGTTTGTTCTGCGGCGTTGTTCGATATTCTTCAATG
>QMCD01002973.1_pt2 | contig 14114 bp, 14 predicted proteins | sample 1821841 | NCBI WGS metagenome assembly QMCD01 (sample SAMN01991225, study PRJNA193472) | Termite gut metagenome, whole genome shotgun sequencing project. | isolation source: worker | host: Macrotermes natalensis | reverse complement strand
ATCGGCACGGCGAAGCCATCAGTGGAGGAGCGAGCCGGGGTGCCGCATTTCGGTATAGATTTAGTTGAACCAAGTGACCGTTTTACCGCAGCCGACTTTAAGGAATATGCAGTTCGAAAAATAGCAGATATTAAGAACCGTGGACACGTTCCATTTTTGGTTGGCGGTAGTGGCTTATATGTGGATTCTGTTATTTACGACTACCAATTTGGTTCCGCCGCCGACCTGGAGCAACGGAACGCCTTAGATAAATTAAGTACTCAAGAGCTGCAAGTATGTTGTAAAAATCACAACATACCTCTGCCAGAAAACAGCACAAATAGGCGCTCTTTAATACGTGCGATTGAAAGCGGTGGTTTGCGCAGCGTTGATCGGATAGAATGTTGTAAAAAACACAACACCCCATCCAATAAGTTCGTAGTGATCGGCATCAAGGTTGATAAAGATGAACTACGCGCTCGCATAGAAGAGCGGGCCGAACAAATGTTTTCAGACGGCGTCGTCGTCGAGACCAAATATCTAGTTGGAAAATATGGCTGGGGCGGCGAGGCGATGAAATCCAACATTTATCCCATAGCCTGGGAATGGATAGAAGGCAGAATTACTCGCGAGGAAGCCGTCCAGCAATTCATCGCCGACGACTGGCATCTCGCCAAACGCCAACTCACCTGGTTTAAGCGCAACCCGAGCATAATCTGGCTCGAACGTGACGAAGCGGGAGAGTTTATTGAGGGATTATTCAGATAATGTATCTTACCCACCCGCAGTTTTCCCTAATCGTGTTTGAGCGCAGCGAGTCCTGAAATAACCATATTAGAGATGCCCGTAAAAACTACAACTCTGGCGATAAACTGATGGGGGAAGTGCGGGTGGAGCAGATGATGTATACTTGTATAAAAAAATGTGATACACTTGTATCAAGATGGATAAAAAAAGTGAACCGCAAACACAATTTGAGAAACTTTTCGGCAGCAAGACGCGCGCGAAATTACTCAAGCTTTTTTTTAATGACCCAGATAAATCCTATTATGTGCGCGAAATATCGCGAGAAATAAACGAACAAATTAACTCCGTTCGGCGCGAATTAAAAAATCTAGAGGAACTAGGCTTGATTAAGGGCGGGGAACAGAACAATAAAATATACTTCAGCGCCAACAAACTGTATAAATTTTGTGATGCCTTCGTAGAAATCTTTACCAACCGTCCCGGTAGTAGCGCCGCCGGCAAATCGCGCACGAGTTGGTGGGAGTTAACACTCAAACCCATTCGGCCTCTGGTCCGCGCTTTACTGGTCGTAAGCCGAGTCAGGATGGGGGATCCGGGCATTGATCTTCTCATCGTAGGTGACAATTCTGGCGGGCAGTTGACGGAATGGGCAGCTTCAGTTGAAAAGCGCCAGGGCAGGGAGCTGAAATATGTTATAATGACTGCAGAAGATTTTCGCTACCGGGCCAATGTGAAAGATAAATTCATGAGCGATATTTTGGACAGTGGCCCTATGGTCGTGATTGATGATGAAAAAGTTCTGGCTAAAAGATAAAGGAGACACTAAAAATGTTTGAGATTGAGTACAAGGGCGGAAACGCAGTGGAATTGGCAACAAAAAACGTGACAATAGTTTTTGACCCCAAACGGTCGCTCGTTGGTTTACGAGATATAATTGTGAACGGTGGTGTAGAAGTTGGCACGGAAAAACGCTTCCTGACCGGTGCGCCAGAGTACAAACTTAACATAGACGGGCCGGGCGAATACGAGGTCTCCGATGTAGCAATTTCCGGATTTCAGATTTCTCGCCAATTGGACGATCCCAGCAAATCGATAGCCGAAGGTACTTTTTACACAGTTGACGTTGACGGTACCCGTGTTGCAGTCCTTGGAAATATCGAGAATAGCTTGAGCGAAGAGCAACTAGACGAGCTGGGAGCTGTTCACATTCTGGTCATACCCGTTGGAGGCAACGGCTATTCGCCCGATGCCGAGATAGCAGCCAACCTAGTTAAGGCAATTGAGCCCAAAATCGTGATTCCAGTGAGTTATGCTGACTCATCCTTGAACTATGAAGTGCCCCAGGATTCGGTGGACCTTTTTGTCCAAGCTATCAAAGCGCCAGTCAAAGAGGAAAGTAAGCTGAAGGTAAAAAATGGTCTCCTACCGGAGAGCCTAGAGATCTGGAAGTTAAAGTTGAGCATATAATGGATGCTGGCGCCCAGTAAACCGGGCGCTAGCAATCCAGACAAAAGCCTAAGAATTATGCCGCAACGGCAGCCTTCTTCGTCTCGTTTTTGAGCAAGCCCTTTTTCCGCAAGGTGCGGATAGCCGCTGTACTCAAATTAGCCTGGACCTTCTTGCCATTTATCACCAGTGTTTTCTTCTGAATGTTTGGCTTAAACGTCCGTTTTGTGCGGCGTAGCGAAAAGCTCACATTATTGCCGCTCATCTTGGTTTTTCCAGTTAATTCGCAAATTGCCATTTTATCTCGCCTTTATATATCTTTTTTACTAATAACTAGAGTCCATTTTACCCGAAGAGTTAGCAAAAGTCAAGCGCGCCCATGGGTTAAAATATGCTATAATGGATAAATGGTTGAACTGACGCAGATTTTGATAGCTTTGGGCGTTATTTTGATATCGATGACACTGCATGAAATGGCCCATGGCTGGGTAGCATATGCACTTGGTGATATGACACCAAAAGCACAAGGTCGTCTAACCCCCAACCCTCTCAAACATATTGATCCGGTCATGTCGCTGGCATTACCACTTTTGCTGGCAATTTCCGGCGGCCCCATATTTGGAGGAGCTAAACCGGTTCAAATTAACACATTAAAGCTAAAAGGCGGTGAATACGGTTTTGCCCTAGTCGCCATCGCTGGACCGCTCACTAATTTGGTCTTGGCGTACCTATCTTTTGTGCTATGGTATGTAATTAACCCGTCTGGTGATATAATCAACCAAATCTTCGCTGCCTTTGTGCAAATTAACCTAGGCTTCTTTATCTTTAACTTGATCCCAATTCCGCCCCTGGATGGTTCGCGCGTTTTGTATGCGCTAGCCCCAGAATTCATCAAACGGTTTATGGCAAAGATTGAACAGATGGGGATGTTCTTGGTCTTGATCTTAGTTATCCTATTCCAGCCGGTCCTCTCTAGCTTCATGTACACAGCTATGAGATTTTTTATCGACCTGTTCTCCAAACTTGTGGTATAATGAGGGCATCCTGGGGGTGAGGTGTAAGTAATTTTCCTTAATACTACATTTTTGGGATCTCGAGATGGCGTCACTGTGGTGACGAAATAAGAGAGATAACCCACCTGTTTTTTAAGGCAGGGGAAATTGCTGCATTGCGCCCCTCGGGATTTTTGGAGGTTTATCTATGAGACAAAGAGTGCGCGTAGTTGCTATTGTAAAAAACCAAGCGGGCGAGGTGCTGCTCCTACGTCGCAAGCGAAATGACCAGGTTGATATCGGCGTCCCGCAAGGTTTTTTGCGGGACTTTGAATTGCCCAACAGCCGAATCGAATTCGGCGAACAGCCAGAAGACGCTTTGATGAGAGTTATTGAGGACGACATCGGCATCAAAGTGAAGGATTTCCATCTGTTAGACGCGGCATCGTTTATCGACCCCCAATACGGGGAGGATGTAGCGAACATCTACCTGATTTTTGAAATACGTTTGGCGGTTGCTGGCGCTGATAGCAAAGTGAATATCGGGTTGAATAACCGCAAATACATTGAGTATCACTTCGTCAATTTCAGCCCGACAAATCCGAGCACGCAAAATCCAGGTCCGGACAATCTCGTTCCAGCAACAGAGCTGAGAATTGAAGAGTGGGCGAAGTTTGTTCTCGAAATCGCTTATGTTTTGAGGAAGAATGGCCCGGTAAGCTCTCCTTACGCGCCAGAAGACTTGTCAAGAGGCATGGACGTGGAGGTATATGTGGACGGTGCATCAAAAGGCAATCCCGGGCCTAGTGCGACTGGTTATGTGCTAATTTCGCCCACGGAAGGTGAAATTGAGCGTGGTGGTGCCTCAATCGGCCTTGGAAACAGCACAGAGGCCGAATACGAGGCTATAAAACGTGGGGTTGCCCGAGCTTCGCAACTGGGGTACAAACGAGTGCGAATCAAATCGGATGCGCTAACAATTGTAAAGCAAATTCAGGGTTCGAGCATGGTCAAAGACCGGCGATTTTGGCGCATCTATGCCGAAATCGAACGCATGACGGATGCCTTTGATAGTTTCGAGATTGTCTATATACCGCGGGAGTTGAATGCTGTCGCCGATGCAGAAGCTGGCAAAGCACTGGACGAAGCAAATCAGATGTGATACAATACCTTCATGCTTGTCGAAAGCGATTACTGGCGCTAGCCCTTGGGCTAGGCGCGAGAGGAAAGTCCGGGCAGCAAAGGATACGGCAGTGGCTAACGGCCACCAGGGGCGACCCTAGGGAAAGTGCCGCAGAAACTAGACTACCGACTCTGGTCGGAAAAGGTGAAAAGAGTGGGGTAAGAGCCCACAGTTGGCTTTGGCGACAAAGTCAAGAGGTAAACCCTGCCGGCTGCAAGGAGAACTACATGAATATGGCTATCCGCCAGTAGTTCGATCACCGCTGGAGCATGTTGGCAACATCATGCCTAGATAGATAATCGCAATAGAGTATGACTAATATCATGCTTGAACAGAACCCGGCTTATCCGACAAGCCCATACAGAAGCCCGCCTTTACCGAAGGGGAGACGGGTTTCTTTATATATCGCACAATTTAGGCTTTTACGATTGCTGAGAAAGCTGCCGGCTCGTTTACGGCCAGTTCGGCCAGAATTTTTCGGTCAAGCTCTACATTCTTTTTCTTAAGATTACTCAATAATTGACTGTAAGAAACCCCGTTTTCTCTGGCGGCATTATTGATGCGAGTAATCCACAGAGAGCGCAAATCACGCTTCTTATTCCTGCGATCACGGTAAGCATAGCGCAGGGATTTGATGACTCCCTGTTTGCCCAAGCGAAAAGACCGCCGGCGATAATGCTGCATTCCTTTTGCTGCGTTTAATATCTTCTTGTGCTTGTTCCTTGCTGGAACACCTCGTTTAACTCTCATACTCCAACTCCTGATCTTAATTTCATATTTAGTTTGCCAGCACTCCACGCTTCCGAGTGCCAATATGACGTTATTTCAACGCCAGAGCCCGTCGCATATTCTCGGCCGTTTTGCCCGTTATTTCCGCAGAGGTATGCATATTCCGCTTGCGCCCCTTACTTTTTTTGCTCAAAAAGTGGTTGCCAAAAGCCCGACCACGCAACAACTTGCCGCTTGCCGTCACTTTAATCCGCTTTGCAGCGCTTTTATTAGTTTTCATTTTAGGCATTTTATGATTTCTCCTACTTTTTCCTTATCCCCACGCTCAAGTTCCTACCGGCAAACACAGGTTTGCCCTCCAAGACAGCGGTTTCGCCTAGCATACCAGCGATCCTGTCCAGCATGACATTCCCCAGCTCCTTATGAGCCATCTCTCGTCCGCGGAACACAATCATCAGCTTGACTCGATCGCCATCATCGAGAAACTCATTGATTTTTCTGATTTTAATCTTGAGGTCATTTTCCCCAATTTTCAACCCAAGCCGTATCTGTTTTAATTCACTCGTCTTCGCATTCTTTTTCGCTTTGGCCTGCTCCTTCATCTTTTGGTATTGATACTTGCCCCAATCGATGATCTTAACGACAGGCGGATTCGCAGTAGGCGAGATCTCAACGAGATCTACTCCGGCCTCTGCTGCCATTCGCCTGGCAGCTTCACTACTCATAACACCCAGCTGACCGCCATCAGTACCAACGACACGAACCTTATCCCACCTAATTTCTTCGTTTATACGCGTACGTTTACTAATGATTGTCCCTTTCCGTTAGAGAAAACTTAAACTTAACTTTGGTTCTGCCTATTATACTATCAAATAACAGCGAAAAATGCAAGGGCTCTGGTTAGATTTTCTCACCGTTTGCGATATTGCAAGGCCTCGCTAACATGGTTGGGCAGAATCTCTTCAGAATTTGCGATGTCGGCGATGGTCCGCGCTACTTTTATCACTTTAAAATAACTACGAGCACTGAGGGCCAGTTTTTGGTTTGCTCGTGCGATTAGGTCTTTCGCGGGCGCAGACAAATTAAATGTTGTAAGAATTACATCAGTCGTCGCTGCGGTGTTGTAAAAATTACAACATTTATATCGTTCTTGTTGCCTCCGTATGGCCGTCTCGATACTTTTTTGGGCCTCTGAATGTTGTAAATTTGACAACGTTTTGTTATCCAGTAGGTCATCGTTAGGGACTTTGTTGACTGGAACAACCAAGTCTATGCGGTCAAGTAGCGGCCCGGAAAGACGCTTCCGATAGCTAGCGATTTGTTGCATCGTGCAAGTGCATTCGTGGTCCGGATCGCCCAAATAACCACAAGGGCAAGGATTCATAGTAGCGATCAGCATAAAATCAGCCGGAAACCGAGCTTTGTAGCCTGTGCGACTAATCGTGATTTGCCGATCTTCCATGGGCTGGCGGAGGCTTTCCAAGACATTTCGGGGATACTCAGGCATTTCATCAAGAAATAGCACGCCCAGGTGCGCTAGGGAAATCTCGCCTGGCTTAGGATGGTTGCCGCCCCCTATTATTGATGTAGCGCTGGCCGTGTGGTGGGGCGAACGAAAAGGTCGCTCGGATGCAACATCGTTCGTAGCCTCGGTTAGAGAATGGATCTTAGTAATCGCCAGTTTTTCGTCATCGGAAAGCTCGGGCAGCAGATTAGCTGCAGCTTTTGCTAACATAGTTTTTCCCGCGCCAGGAGGGCCGGATATCAAAATGTTGTGTCGCCCCGCAATCGCGATAGTTATCGCCCGTTTGGCCGAAGCTTGGCCTGAAATGTGATCAAGCAAAACCGAATTCTTCCGCCTTAACTCTTTGGGCGTTGTGATTTTTACAACACCATCGATTGGTTTCACGCATTTCAGATGCAAAAATAATTCCCGCAAGCTCTTTACACCAACCAGATTCATGCCAGGTACCATCTGGGCCTGCGATAAATTATCGAAAGGCACGAAAACAGTTTCGATTTTGTGCTTTCGGGCGCTTTTTGCCGCCTCAATTATATTTATAATACCATTAACTTGGCGAACGGAGCCATCGAGTGCTAACTCGCCAACAAATAGTTTTCCGTCAAGATCAGGCTGCGTTAACTGTCTACTCAGAGCCACAACAGACAGGGCGATTGGCAGGTCCAGATGCGCGCTATCCTTGCGTAGCTCTGCAGGGGCCAGATTTATCGTAATCTTTTTGGCCGGAAACTCCAGCCCAGAATTTGTAATCGCGCTTCGAACTCGCTCGCGAGCCTCTTCAATCGTCTTGTTGCCCATGCCGACAATCTGAAAACCCGGCAGGCCGCGATTACAATCACCTTCAATTTCCACAATCGCCCCTTCGTAGCCAAAGGGAATAGCTGAAACAATTTTGCTAACCATGCCCTGATTAAATCAAAAAATCTCTTGACCAGCAAGCACAAGTGTGATAGAATTATGGTCATCGGGGCTGACACAGCTTTAGACGTAGAATTAACAGATTACTTGGCAAGTCGAACGACACCCGTAAGGTGCCATCTAAATGCAAACTTTTTTGCAAAAGCAAAGGCAACGGTCGCTAACTTGTTTAGCACCCCAGTTTTTGCGCCAGTCTTGGCTTAGTCTCTAAGCCCTAAGGCCGTTCTCGCTCGTTTTTCAGCCGACACGAGTGCAGAGCGTCATATTCTGGCTGATAAGTGTGGTTATTTCCGGCGAAATTACCGCAACGAAAACCACTCGTCGTGGCCGACCCTAGAGTTTGTCTGATTCTCTAGGTCGAATGCCAAACAAAGATCAGGCTAAGCTTGTGAGCAAGAGTAATTGGTTATTCATACGGACCGGGGTGCAATACCCCGCAGCTCCACCATGATACGATACAACAAATGATAGAAAGTAGAAACGACCATCTGCGAGAATGGTCGTTTCTTAAGTGATGTGTGTAGAGTGTGGAGTTTTTGGACTAATTTTTGTTTTTGGCTTTCTGTATAAATTTTTTATTCAGAAGCTACCCCTATAATAACGCACAAAAGCACTAACGTCAACACTTTTATACAAAATCGTAGTGTAATATTTACAACACTTATCCACAGCAATATGTTGCTCAAAATCTAGGTTTTGAGCAACATATTGCCGGATAAACCAAGAGCTAGTTAGGAGGGCGGAGTTTAGGCGTGCTTTTGTATGCTAATATATCATACGTCACAATGGCTGCCCAATGCCGCTCTTGTGCTACGCGGTTTACGTGGATAATCCAAGTCTCCCGTGCCCCACCCATGGCCGGCGTCGTTCGTTCCTGGGTCTCACGGTTGCCTTCTTCTTGGTAGCGCTCGCAGCTCATATGCGCCATCGCGTGCACTCAAATATGCACTCGGTCAGGCAAAATAGGGAAGTCTGGAATCAAATTGTCTCGGACGCCCTTGGCTGCGGTGCCGAGCAATCAGATAAGCCCTCTAAATCGGTTGTAATAATTACAACGTTGTAATTATTACAACAATAAAGGTATCGAGCGTTTTGAGCATCTGGGCCAACGACGAAGGTAAAGATTAGTAAAGAAAAACTTAGTATGACGTTGTAAAAATTACAACATATTTTCATAAAATACTATTGCTTTTCTTAGACGGGTATGATAACATAAGACCAAGTCGGAAGCAAAAACAAAAACGACTGTGGAGAAAGAGCAGGAGAGTCAAGAAAAAGCTTAAATCTAGCCTCGAACCCGCTCAGACAACCAAAAACGAGGATGCACATTACAAAAACAAGCTCTAAAAAACGCTTTACGAGGATTAGAGGATAATTCGGCGGTGGAAACAGGTAGTTGCTATCGAGGATATTTAAGTATAGGAGCTACCTAAGCTCCGCTGAGTTTAAAGCGTTGAGCGCGCAGCTTGCAATAAACTGGATTTAGCACATTAAAAAAAGGAGGAAAACCAGTGAGCGCTGCAGGGACTATGCTCCCCTACGGAGGAGCGGTCAATTACCAAAGAGCAGAAGTAGAATAAGTAATTTATAAGGCCGGATAACCAGCTACTTCGGCTCGGCGGTTTCAATTCTTATCGGGAGGTGATATACTATCTTTATGCTTAAAAAAATTCTGCCAGTCCTAGTGGCCGCATCTGCTATCGTCATTTGCTGTGTTGTAAATTTCACAACGCCTACTTCTGCTGGACCATTCGGCGTACTACTGCTATTTCTGTCCCTCTACGTCTTCTTTACTGGCCTGCTTTCTTTCTTAATTTCGACTGTATCCAGAGCTGTCAGCCTATTTACAAGAGATAGAACATCGCCTTTTTCGATGAACAAGATGGGCAGGAAAATCAACCCGAAAGTCGCCTACTACTATGGGTCAATTTTGGCCTTAGCGCCAGTTTTGATTTTAGCCATGCAGTCCTTCGGCGGAATTGCCGTAACCGAACTTTGCCTTGTTATCGTCTTCGTTGTACTAGGGTGCTTTTTAGTGTCTCGCAGACAAAAAGCAGCTTAAACTCGTGAAAACGTTGTAAAAAATACAACGTTTTTTGCACTTCAGTTTTTTCAGCCTTGCAAAAAACAAAGAAGTGGGCTAAAATAGTACTACGCTTGAGAGTGGAAACGATAGCGAGGGGATATAGCTCAGTTGGCTAGAGCACCTGCTTTGCAAGCAGGGGGTCCAGAGTTCGAGTCTCTGTATCTCCACCAATTAACAAATATACATGGGGCGCTTGCATCCGAACCCCCCTTCGGATCGGCGCTCCACCACATTCGTGGGGCATTAGCTCAGCTGGTAGAGCGCTTCAATGGCATTGAAGAGGTCAAGAGTTCAAGTCTCTTATGCTCCACCAGATTGCACGCATCGTGGGGCTATAGCTCAGCTGGTTAGAGCGCGTCACTGATAATGACGAGGTCTGTGGTTCGAGTCCACATAGCCCCACCAAGGTGAATAAGAAACAGTATTAAACAGGAGGTAATTAATTATGAAATTCGAGCTTTTTATCAATTTCAACGGCAACTGTCGTGAGGCAGTCGATTTTTATGCTAAAGCGTTTAAGTCAGAGGTCAAGAATCTGATGACCTATGGCGAAGCGCCTGCCGACCCCAATATGCCAATCAAGGAATCCGATAAAGACCTGGTCATGTACGCAGAAGTCAAAATCGGCGACAAGAGTATCATGTTTATGGACAACTCGCCTGAATGGCCGCTGACTATCGGCAATAATATCACGCCGACCATCAATGCGACTGATAAAGAAGAAATTAACCGCCTGTTTGAAGTACTAAAAGAGGGCGGTAAAGTTCTGGCCGAGCCGATGCAGATGTTCTTCAGTCAATGGTACTGCATGGTGGAGGACAAATTCGGAGTAGTCTGGCAGATTATGGATCCGGCTATGCCCGGAAAGTAGGCACGAGGAAAAATGAACAACAACGACGACATGCAGCACACTGACACACAATATAAGATACGACAAACAAGCCCCTTTGAAACGCCCGTCAAGCTGAAGCCGGCCAAGAAATGGTCAAAAACTACAAGAGTTCTCTTCTGGACCACCTCGATTTGCACAGGAGTAATAGCCATATCTGCTGGGCTGGTAGCTATTAGTTGCGCCTCAACCGGAGGTTGCTCTGATAACGGCAACGCAACCCCGTGGTTACTGATGTACGTGCTCCCAGTTTTCTGGGTGGGTTCGACCACTTTTGTTCTGCTGATAATATTTGCCAATATTGATCTAAGAAGAAGACTAAAGCAAAAGGGAGAATCATCAAAATATAGGTAGTCGCCAATATTTTACACCCCAGACGACCCTGGCAACCTGGCCGCTCCCTTCGGAGAAACAATCTCGAAGGGCGTCGCCAGCTTTTGTATAGCTCGGAAAATCTGCTTTTGCATTTGTGCAAGAGAAGGGTTGACGATCTCGACACCGAAAGCGTCGTCTCCGACGTAAGAGTAAAACGCAACGGTATCGTTGTAAATCAAGGTTTCAAAGTTAATCTGTAATACCTCGGGATTGATATGCCGGACATCCCAAAAACCTGTCACCATCGCTTCTACATCAGTAAAATCCTCAAAGCGAACGCTGTTAGTCAGCTGATGGATCTTCGTGCCACGTTCGACCCAGACCTTCCGAAAACGCTCGGCCGTTTCCTGATTAGTAAAGGCGGTCATATCCGCATTGACTTCATAAATATATAGATCGTTCTCGGCGCGCAGGGAATTATATGTAATCTGTTCAATACCATACCGACCAGTAAAATAATTGATTTGCGATCTGTAATCGGCTGGGGCAGCTAGTTTTTCTAGTGTCGCCACTAAAGCCGGCAGTTGCTCGCCCAGACCATTAACCCGAGCCGTTTTTAGCTTCCAATAGTTTTCCAAACTGTTGGCTGGCGCAGCAGCGTAGCTATGGCCGGCGTCAGTAATGGTTTTGATCACGACCCGCTTGTCCTCTAGCCAGTCAAGAGCGTTATAGACCGGAGTACGGCCCAGTTTCAGTGCTCTCGCAATTTGCAACACTGAAGCTGGATAGCCGGCCTGCGACAGATGTACGTACACCTTGGCCTCATTTTCGGTGAAGCCGTACTTTTCCAGTTGGGCCTTGAGCAACCTAAAGTCTGTCATTGTTTTATTTTCTAAAATGCCTTCCCATACAGCGGATTATACACATGTTTTTCCAAAAAAACAACACCTTGACCTATCCGGACAGTTCTGCTATAATGACGTTAATGCTACGGGCGCAGAAGAAAGCCCACCAGCAGAGCACATTTACAGACGATGAAAACGACGATTACTAAACTGGCCTACCAGGCGCCAAAAGACTGGTTTGCTAAGAAGGGAGACTGAAAAACATGGTAAAGCGCGAAATAGCAGGAGTTGCACGGCTCAAATACAGCGGGTCGGAGGAGGACTGGCGACCGACAGTTAAGTTTATTACAGATTGGCACAAGGTCGTTGAACAGGTCTTCTTGGAGTCAAAAAAGATCAAACCTCAGCTATTTTTTCGCCTTGGCGACGTTGCTTATGCGACAGACGAAAAGCTCGATGGCCAATGGTGCAGCCATTTTGAGGTTTCCGGCTATCTTGGGTTATTGCGCCATCGAAACCTTGGCGGGGGAGTCTCTTTCACAGAAGAGTGCCCTAATCCGTGGACTGACGGACAATGTTTAGCTCTGGCTATAGTGCGTCCGTACCTGTGGTTTAACCCAGAAACAAAGGAATACGAGTCGGGACATCTTTACCTAGATGTAGCCGTACCTCTAGGTCGGCTAAGCATGGAAGATACCCAGAGCGCGCTAGGCTTTGCCTGTGTTGAGCTGGAATCGAACTATAATAAGATGCTGGCGCACGAATACCCGGGGAGTCACATTTACTTTAAGCTGCAAAACGACGAATTGGCCTATAGTTACTCCGTTTCTCCCACCGGCGAGGACTATTTTTCAGACAACTAGTCACACCTGGACCTTTTGTAAGACCCCTGGTAAACAGGGGTTTTCTCCTATGTTGTAAAAATAACAACACTTTTTGGTAAAAAAGGCTTGACATTATGGTAGGGGAGGAGTAGAATGGAGAATAGTTGTTCAAGTTCGTAGAGAAAAAACAGATATGAACCTCTGACGTAAAGGTTGCGAGTCGTAAGCCGCAACATAAAATAGTTGAGTAGGTAGTAGAGTTGACCGCTCCAAAATAGTAAAAACAGTACTTTTGAGAGTAGATAGTGCGTCCACGTTTGTTTATCAGAAAAGAACTAGCAAACGAACGTATGTATGTGCTCTTGAACGAAAACAGAGTAAGGATTTTAACAATTTATCAGATTAACGAAATTTTTAATTGACGGTAGAAAGTGATTGATGATAATCAATTACTAACTAAGTCAATGCATAAAAAGGTACAAAAGGGCAATGATAGTGGATGCCTTGACGTATATTACCAATGAAGGACGTAGAAGACTGCGATAAGCTTCGGGGAACTGTCAAACGAGTTTTGATCCGGAGATTTCCGAATGGGGCAACCCACCACGGGTTATTCCGTGGGGCGCTTTTCTGAATATATAGGAAAAGTTGACGGGAACTAGCTGAACTGAATCATCTAAGTAGGCTAAGGAAAAGAGAATAAACAATGATTCCGGGAGTAGTGGCGAGCGAAACTGGAAAAGTCTAAACCTAATCAAGTTCTGTTGTAGATTCTACAACAGTATGGGTGATAGCCCAATGCTTGAAGGTGTTGCGAGTTAACATGGTTTCATGACCGAGTGTTGTATTTTTTACAACATTTAGTTATGAAAACTGTCGGCTATCACCGAACAGATAATGGAAAAAGCTTTGTCGTTAGCGGAATAGTTTGAATGACTAGCCAAAGAACGTGAAAGCCGTGTAGGCGAAAACGACATTGACATTATACATGTTCTCTCAAGTAAAACGGGGCACGAGAAACCCTGTTCGAATCCAGCGGGACCACCCGCTAAGACTAAATATAATATACGATCGATAGCGAACTAGTACAGTGATGGAAAGGTGAAAAGAACCCCGGGAGGGGAGTGAAATAGAGCCTGAAACTCATTGCCTACAACGTGTCGGAGCCGATTTATTCGGTGACGGCGTGCTTTTTGTAGAACGATCCAGCGAGTTAATTTTTGTTGCTAGGCTAAGTCAGTTGACGGAGCCACAGTGAAAGCGAGCCATAATTAGGGCGAAATAAGTAGCAGGAATTAGACCCGAAACCGGGTGACCTAACCATGAGCAGGTTGAAGCGGCGGTAACACGTCGTGGAGGACCGAACCGGGACACGTAGTAAAGTGTTCGGATGACTTGTGGTTAGTGGTGAAATGCCAATCGAACTCGGAGATAGCTGGTTCTCCTCGAAATAGCTTTAGGGCTAGCGTTATGAAGTAGCTTTCAGGGGTAGAGCTCTATAAAGGAACGGCGTCCGCAAGGATAGCCGCCCTTAATAAACTACGAATACTGAAAGTGTAATCATAGCAGTCAGAACGGCGGGGCTAAGCTCGTCGCTCAAAAGGAAAACAGTCCGGACCATCGTCTAAGGTCCCTAAAT
>QMCD01005936.1_pt1 | contig 14115 bp, 5 predicted proteins | sample 1821841 | NCBI WGS metagenome assembly QMCD01 (sample SAMN01991225, study PRJNA193472) | Termite gut metagenome, whole genome shotgun sequencing project. | isolation source: worker | host: Macrotermes natalensis | reverse complement strand
TTCCTCAGCGTCTGGTGTCTCCATGGCCGGCAACACCACAAACAGGTCGTCCGGCTCCTCCTGCCAAAGCTCCCCAGCGGGGGCATCCTCACCCGCCCCAAGGGCTGCTTCTTGCCCGGCCGGTACTTCGTCTCCGCCGGAAATATACCGGATACTGCTGTGAAGGGCTATCGCAGTCTCCGGCGCTTCCTCGCCGTCAATAACATCCAGCACCGGCAAAACAGCGAATTCCTCTTCCTCTGGCTCTTCGCTGCGCAAGGGCGGTGGTGGGGCCAGTCCTTCCCGTTCGTCATCCAATAGCGTATAACCCGGGAACAAGCCAAGCGGTTCATCCGTTTTATCTATGGCGTCCTGCGGGGATGGCTGAAGCCATGCCGCTACAAGCGGTGGCTCTATAAGCTCCGGCTGTTCGCTGGCGTCCGAACCCGGCCAAAGGGTGGCAAGCACCTCTTTTGCAGTTTCTTCTGAATCTTCCAAATGCTCCGGTTCTTCTGCTGTGGCTACTCCCACCAGCTCAATCAAAGCCCCTTGCTCTTCTGATGCAAGTTCTTCAACGGGTTCTTCTGACAACTCTGCCACAGGTTCTTCGGCTGATTCAGCCAACTGCTCCGGTTCTTCCGCGGCTTCCTCCACCGGCTCCACCGAAGCCTCTTGCTCTTCCGCCACAGGTTCTTCAACAAACTCTTCCGGCAGCTCTGCCACAGGTTCTTCGGCTGATTCAGCCAACTGCTCCGGTTCTTCCGTGGCTTCCCCCACCGGCTCAACTACAGCCTCTTGCTCTTCCGACGCAAGTTCTTCAACCGGCTCTTCCGGCAGTTCCAGGTCTTGCTCTGCGGGTTCTTCAACTAACTCTTCCGGCAGCTCTGCCACAGGTTCTTCGGCTGGTTCGGGCGGTTGTTCCAGTTCCTCTTCCGCAGCTTCCCCCACCGGCTCAACTACAGCCTCTTGCTCTTCCGCCACGGGTTCTTCAACTAACTCTTCCGGCAGCTCTGCCGCAGGTTCTTCGGCTGGTTCGGGTAGTTGCTCCGGTTCTTTCACAGCTACTTCCACCGGCTCCACCGAAGCCTCTTGCTCTTCCGACGCAAGTTCTTCAACGGGTTCTTCCGGCAGTTCCAGGTCTTGCTCTGCGGGTTCTTCAACTAACTCTTCCGGCAACTCTGCCACAGGTTCTTCGGCTGGTTCGGGCGGCTGCTCCGGTTCTTCCGCAGCTTCCTCCACCGGCTCCATCGAAGCCTCTTGCTCTTCCGCCACAGGTTCTTCAACTAACTCTTCCGGCAGCTCTGCCGCAGGTTCTTCGGCTGGTTCGGGCGGTTGTTCCAGTTCCTCTTCCGCAGCTTCCTCCACCGGCTCAACTACAGCCTCTTGCTCTTCCGCCACAGGTTCTTCAACAAACTCTTCCGGCAGCTCTGCCACAGGTTCTTCAGCTGGTTCGGGTGGTTGCTCCGGTTCTTTCTCAGCTACTTCCACCGGCTCAACCGAAGCCTCTTGCTCTTCCGCCGCGGGTTCTTCAACCGACTCTTCCGGCAGCTCCGGCTCCTCGGCCTCGCCGGTGGGCAAAGGCAACAAGCCCTCCGGCAAATCCGGCCACAGAGTCAGTTCCGGCTCCAGCGGCGGCTCTCTTTCAGATGCCGCCGCTCCGGGTTCATCCTCTGGCTCATCCGCCGCAGGCGCTTCTTCCTCCGCCGGGGAATCAGACAGGGCAATCTCCGCCACATAACCGGCATCCGCTTCTATTTCATCCTCAACAGGAAGGGCTTCGTCCAGCACTTCAACATCTTGCCAAAGGGTATGCTCCGGCTGTAAAATGTGTTCCTGCAACTGTTCTGATTCAGGTTCGAGTTCAGGTTCCGGCTCCGGCGGCGTCAGGGGTTCTTCCTCCCCGGCCGGCAGCTTTTCGTCCAAATCGAATAGCGTATCTTCTTGCGGCGGCTGCGTGGCGGCCTCCCCTTCTGTTTCCGCTTGCGGCTCTTCCAAAGGCTGGCCGTCACCACCGGCTTCTATACCATCCTCCGCCGTAAAAGTCGGAGGACGCGTCGTCGATTGGCTGTCGTCACTGGCCTCTATACCATCCTCCGCCGTAAAAGTCGAAGGACGCGTCGTCGATTGGCTGTCGTCACTGGCCTCATTGCCATCCTCCTGCCATTGCAGTTGGGCTGCGCCGGGCTGCTGCGCCTGTTGCTGCCACTGCGGGCCATAGCTATACTCCCCACCGGGCGGCTGGGCGGGGTTCCACTGCTGCTGCGGCTGCGGCATATACCATTGCTGGGTCTGTTCGTCCCAGTACGGCTGCTGGCCATCCGCGCCATAATAGTCTTGATAATAAACCTGCCGGCCGTCGGCAGTGTCTGCAAACATCTGCTGGGCATAGGTTCCTTCCGGCGGCTGCGCGCCTTCCTCGGGGTAATAATACTGCCCGTTCTCGTCGTAATAGCCCCCGTCGCCCTCCTGCGGATAATAATACGCCTGGCCGTCCTCTGCTATATAATAGGTGCGGCCGTCCGGCTGCTGGTAATACACCTGGCCATCCTCGGTAACATACTCAATATCATATTGCCCATCCTCGTACCCGGCATAGCCCTGCTCGTTATATTCGCCCTCATTTGCTGGCAACTGCGCGCCGGGCGCGGGGGCGTCCTGCGGGGCAGTGTCTTGCTCGAAGGCGTTTTGGGCGTCCGGCTGGTGCAGCCATTCCTGCTCTGCAGCAGCGTTGGCGCTTTCGGCAGCCATCTCGGCGTCCGGCTGGATAGCGGCTTCATACTCCAGGCCCCGGCCTTCCTCCAGATGTTTATTCTCCGGCATACGCCCCGCCTCCTTTCCAGTGGTTTTAATCGGGTTCACCGTGCGCGCCCGCCTCTTTTGCAGGGCCAGTCTTGGTGCGGGCGAGGCCTCAAGCCCGCAGAGCATCAGCACCGGCAAAAAGGGCAGCGCCTGCCCGGGGCCAGTTTCCCAACACAACAGGAACAGCGTAAGCCCCAACAGCGCAAGCCGCGCAAAGGTGAGGGCGTTGTTGCCGCGGTAAACCGCTTTAAGCGCCCCCACCGCCATCCACACAAGCACCGCCGCCAGCATAGCAAAGGCAGCACCAAGCAAAACCGTGCGCCCGGCGGACAACATGTTCAGCCAGCCAGCCTCATTCAATTGGCCTAAAAGATCAAAGGTGGGGTCGCCAAAGGTATAGGTCAGCTTACCCGCCAGGTGCCCAAAGATGCCAACGGGCAGAAAATCAAAAAGCCTGTCGCCAATTTCCTGCCAAACAAAAGCCGAGCGGGCCGCCTTGCCCTCCCTGGCCAAAATGTCCTGCATGTCCTGCTGGTTATAGCCACCATTGCCGTTAAGGCCCATCATTGCAAAGGCGGCAGCAGGCAGGCCGTCCAGTTGAGTGTTATAATCCGGCAAGGCGGGGCTGAAATACACCGCCAGGAAGCCCAGCAGAAGGACGCCTGCGCAAACGGCCAGCCCCACAAACAGCACACGCAGGCGGCCCTTACCACGCAAAAGCAGGAACATATCAAACAGCACAGCAATGTAAATAACCAGCACGGTAGGCTTCAAAATAGCCCCCAGCGCGGCAATGCCCGACAAAACTGCGAAACACTGCAGTGCCTTTTGGCTGTTGGCGCCGCGCCAGTGGCTGCGGGTTTTCATCCATAGCAAAACCACCGCCACCGGCACCGGCAAAGTAAGGGTGGTGCTGTATCCCACCGGCCCGGCCAGCAACAAGGGCAGGGTGAAGAAACACCCAAACAGCGCAAACAGCGCCTTTTTCAGCCCAAAAATCCGCCGCGCGCAGAAGTACACCAGCAGCACGGTTCCGCATATGGCCAGCGTGTTCAGCACCAGCAGCGGCGTGGTAAAATCAGTGACGCCAAACAGCTTCAGCACAGAGAAAAGCCCGCACAAAACAATGTACAGGCCCGTTTGCGTGGGGAAATAAAGAAAATAATTGTCCGGCAGCGCACCCTGCAAAACATAGGCAACCGCGCGGCCATATACCATGCCAAAATCACTTTCGGCGGGCGGGGCGCCCCGCAGCGAAAAGCCCACCATAAGGCACAGCGCGCAAAACAGTGCCATGCCAACGGCCACAATGCCTGTTTCGGCAGCCTTTTTTTGCGCCGGAATGAGCGAAAACAGGCGCGAGGCCCCAAAAACCAGCGCCGTGCCCCCTGCGGCCAAAAGCAAAAGCAAGGGCCAGCCAAGGGCGGCGGCGGGGCTTCGATTGTTAAAAATGGCAAGCAGGCAGGCACCAAAAAACAGCGCGGCAAACGCAACATTCACAATGCGGTAAAACACCGGTGTGTTCAGCTGCGCGCGCAGTTTTTGCCCCTGTCGGTTCTCCATACAGCTTGCCCCCCGCCTGCCCGGATGGTTTACATTGAATACAGGTTCTTATTTACAGCAAAGCTTCGTCACTCTCCACCAGCATCTCCTCAACCTCCGGTATGCCGGTGCCGGCCGGAATCAACTTGCCGATGATGACGTTTTCCTTCAGGCCCATCAGCGGGTCCACCTTGCCTTTAATGGCGGCGTCTGTTAAAACACGGGTGGTCTCCTGGAAGGAAGCCGCCGACAGGAAGGAATCCGTAGCCAGCGAAGCCTTGGTGATGCCCAGCAGCACCGGGGTGAAGGTGGCGGTTTTCATCGCCTCTTCCCCGGCCGCTATGCGCTCTTCAACCTCCTGGTTGGCCAGCAGCACCTCGGCACGCTCCACCTGGTTGCCAGAAAGGAAGCCCGTGGAACCCGGCTCCTCCACGCGCACCTTGCGCATCATCTGCCGCACAATAACCTCGATATGCTTGTCGTTGATATCCACGCCCTGCTGGCGGTAAACGCTTTGCACCTCTTGAATGAGATAATTCTCCACGGCGGTAACGCCCTTGATGGCGAGAATGTCGTGCGGGTAGGCGTGGCCCTCGGTAAGCATGTCGCCCAGTTCCAGCTCGTCGCCATCCCTCACGCGGATGCGCTGGCCAAAGGGAATGAGATAGCTTCGCTCGGTCTCCACGCCGTTTTCATCCTTGCCGGTAACCACAACATGCCGGTTTTTCTTGCTGTCGTCAATTTTCACCGTGCCGGCAATTTCCGTCATGATGGCGGAGGATTTGGGGCGGCGGGCCTCAAACAGTTCCTCAACGTGGGGCAAACCCTGGGTAATGTCCTCGGCCGAAGCAATGCCGCCGGTGTGGAAGGTGCGCATGGTAAGCTGGGTGCCGGGCTCGCCAATGCTTTGCGCGGCAATAATGCCAACAGCCTCGCCCAGGCCAACCGGCATGCCGTTGGCCAAATTGGAGCCATAACACTTGGCGCAAACGCCCTGTGCCGCCTTGCAGGCCAAAACGCTGCGAATTTCCACCCTGGTAATGCCGGCCTCCACCACACGGCGGGCGTCGGCCTCTGTCATCATGTCGTCGTGGTGCACCAGCAGCGCGCCGGTTTCGGGGTGTTTGATGTCGCGCACCGGGTAACGGCCCACAAGGCGCTCGGCCAGCGGCTCAATCACGGAGTCTCCGTCGGCAACAATGTCTGTAACGGTGATACCCTCGTCGGAATGGCAGTCGTCCTCGCGGATGATGACATCCTGCGAAACGTCTACCAAACGCCGGGTAAGGTAGCCGGACTCAGCGGTGCGCAGAGCGGTGTCGGCCAAGCCCTTGCGCGCCCCGCGCGAGGCGATGAAGTATTCCAAAATGTTCAACCCCTCGCGGAGCGGATGGGAATCTCGATGGTTTTGCCGGAGGTGTTGGCAATAAGCCCGCGCATACCGGCCAGCTGGCGAATTTGCTGCATGCTGCCGCGCGCGCCGCTGTCCGCCATCATGTAGATGGGGTTGCGGTTGTCCAGGTTTTCCTCCAGCGCGGCTGAAACCTCGCTGGTGGTTTTCTCCCACACCGACAAAATGCCTTTCAGGCGCTCGTCGTTGGAGATAAGCCCCTTGTTGAACTGCTTTTCAATGCCCAGAACAGACTGGTCGGCCTGTTGAATCAGCTCGGCTTTTCTGGGCGGCACAACGGCGTCGGAAACGGCAACCGTAAGGCCCGAAAGCGTGGAATACTTAAAGCCCTGCGCCTTAATTTTGTCCAGCATATCGGCGGTGGTGGCAGTGGTGTGGTTTTGGATGCAGCGGTCGATGATATCGCCCAGCTTTTTCTTGTTCACCAGGAAGTCCACCTCAAAATTAAAGGCGGCCTCGGGGTCGTCGCGGTCCACATAGCCCAAATCCTGCGGGATAGGCTCGTTGAACAAGATGCGCCCGGCGGTGGTGTCCACCAGCTTATAGCGCGTTTTGCCAGCAATTTTCATCGTGCGCCGCACGCGAATTTTGGCGTGCAGTGTGATGGAACCATCGTGATAAGCCAAAATGGCCTCGTTCTCGTCGCGGAACGCCTTGCCCTCGCCCTTGTCGCCCTCACTAACCATGGTGAGGTAATAGCTGCCCAGCACCATGTCCTGCGTGGGCACGGTAACGGGCTTGCCGTCGCTTGGCTTTAAAAGGTTGCGGCTGGCCAGCATCAGCTTGCGGGCTTCGCGCTGGGCTTCCTCGCTAAGCGGCACGTGCACGGCCATCTGGTCGCCGTCAAAGTCGGCGTTATAGGCGGTGCACACCAGCGGGTGCAGTTTCAGCGCGCGGCCCTCCACCAGCACCGGCTCGAAGGCCTGAATGCCCAAGCGGTGCAGCGTGGGTGCGCGGTTGAGCAGCACGGCGTGCCCGCGGATGACGGTTTCCAGCGAGTCCCACACCTCGGCACGGGTACGCTCCACCATTTTGCGGGCACTTTTGATGTTGTTGGCCACACCGTTCTCCACCAAATCCTTCATCACAAAGGGCTTGAAGAGTTCCAGCGCCATCTCCTTGGGCAGGCCGCACTGGTACATTTTCAGTTCCGGCCCCACCACGATAACAGAGCGGCCCGAATAGTCTACGCGCTTGCCAAGCAGGTTCTGGCGGAAGCGCCCCTGCTTGCCCTTCAGCATGTCGGAAAGGCTCTTCAGCGGGCGGTTGTTGGGGCCGGTAACCGGGCGGCCGCGGCGGCCGTTGTCAATCAGGGCGTCCACAGCCTCTTGCAGCATGCGCTTTTCGTTGCGCACAATAATGTCCGGCGCGCCCAGCTCAAGAAGGCGTTTCAGGCGGTTGTTGCGGTTGATGACCCTGCGGTACAAATCGTTCAAATCGGAGGTGGCAAAGCGGCCGCCGTCCAACTGCACCATGGGGCGAATGTCCGGCGGAATGACGGGCACGGTGTCCATAATCATCCACTCGGGGCGGTTGCCGCTGTTGCGGAAAGCTTCCACCACTTCCAGGCGCTTCAAAATGCGCAGCTTTTTCTGGCCGCCGGCGTCCTCAAGGTCGCTGTGCAACTGCTGGGCCATGGCGTCCAAATCAATCTTGGCAAGCAGGGCCTGAATGGCCTCGGCACCCATGGCCGCCTCGAACTCGTCCTCGTAGCGTTCGCGCATGTCGCGGTATTCTTTTTCGCTAAGAAGCTGTTTTTCCTCCAGCGGGGTAAAGCCCGGGTCGGTTACAATATAGGCTGCAAAGTACAGCACCTTCTCCAAAAGGCGCGGGCTGATGTCCAGCATTAGGCCAATGCGGGAGGGGATGCCCTTAAAATACCAGATATGGCTCACCGGCGCGGCCAGTTCGATGTGGCCCATGCGCTCGCGCCGCACCTTGGCGCGGGTTACCTCCACGCCGCAGCGTTCGCACACCTTGCCCTTATAGCGAATGCGCTTATATTTGCCGCAGTGGCACTCCCAATCCTTGGTAGGGCCAAAGATACGTTCGCAAAACAGGCCGTCGCGCTCCGGCTTCAGCGTGCGGTAGTTGATGGTCTCGGGCTTTTTCACCTCGCCGTAGCTCCAGCTGCGAATTTGGTCCGCGGAAGCAAGGCCGATGCGAATCGAGTCGAATTCGTAAAAATCCATGCAAAATACCCTTTCTATGTTCAACTACTCTGTGTGCAATTATTGAAGAATGTCGTTGTCCAGCAGGTCTTCCTCGCTGAAAATATCCTCCGGGTTCAGCGGGGCCACGTCCTCGTCGTCAAAACCGCCGTCCTCTTCCTCCCCGGCGTTCTCAATCGAGTATTCACCGGCCAGTTCGTCCTCTAAAAGCACGTCGTCGCCCACCGTCAAATCGGGCACATAACTGTCGTCGTCGTCATAGGTCTGCTTCAGGTCTATCTCGCCGCCGTCTTCATCCTGCACCACCATGTCCAAGCCCAGGCTTTGCAGTTCTTTAATAAGCACACGGAAGCTTTCCGGTATGCCGGCCTTGGGCACCGGCTGGCCTTTCACAATGGCCTCGTAGGTTTTCACGCGGCCCACCACGTCGTCGCTTTTCACCGTCAAAATCTCTTGCAGGGTGTAGGCGGCGCCATAAGCTTCCAGCGCCCACACCTCCATCTCGCCAAAACGCTGGCCGCCAAACTGGGCCTTGCCGCCCAGCGGCTGCTGGGTAACCAGGCTATAGGGCCCGGTGCTGCGGGCGTGAATTTTGTCATCCACCAAATGGTGCAGCTTCATATAGTACATGTAGCCAACGGTAACACGGTTGTCGAACCTTTCACCCGTGCGGCCATCGTACACCATGCTCTTGCCGTCGTCGGCGTAGCCGGCCTCCACCAGGCAGTCGCGGATATCGTCCTCGTTGGCACCGTCGAAAACGGGGGTGGCAATTTTCCAGCCCAGGGCCTTGGCGGCAAAACCAAGGTGAACTTCCAGCACCTGCCCAATGTTCATGCGGCTGGGCACGCCCAGCGGGTTCAGCACAATATCCAGCGGGGTGCCGTCTTCCAGGAAGGGCATGTCTTCCTGCGGCAGAATGCGGCTTACCACGCCCTTGTTGCCGTGGCGGCCCGCCATCTTGTCGCCCACGCTAATTTTGCGCTTCTGCGCAATATAGCAGCGCACCACTTCCCGCACACCGGGCTGCAGCTCATCGCTGTTTTCCGGCGTAAACACCTTCACGTCCACAATAATGCCATACTCACCGTGGGGCACGCGCAGGCTGGTGTCGCGCACCTCGCGGGCCTTTTCGCCAAAGATGGCGCGGAGCAGGCGCTCCTCGGGGGTAAGCTCCGTCTCGCCCTTGGGCGTTACCTTGCCCACCAAAATATCCCCGGCGGTCACCTCGGCGCCAATGCGGATGATGCCCCGCTCGTCCAAGTCCTTCAGGGCATCCTCGCCCACGTTGGGAATATCGCGCGTAATTTCCTCGGGGCCAAGCTTGGTTTCGCGGGCCTCCTGCTCATATTCCTCAATGTGGATAGAAGTATACACGTCGTCGCGCACAATTTTTTCATTGATGAGCACGGCGTCCTCGTAGTTGTAGCCCTCCCAGGTCATAAAGCCAATCAGGGCGTTCTTGCCAAGGGAAATTTCACCGTTGGCGGTGGCGGGGCCGTCGGCAATCACCATGCCCTCCAGCACCTTGTCGCCTTTGTTCACAATGGGCCGTTGGTTCACGCAGGTGCCCTGGTTGCTGCGCATGAATTTGACCAAATCGTAATCGTCAATTTCACCCTTAGGGGTGCGCACGGTAATTTTGTCGGCAGTCACACGCTCCACCACGCCGCCGCGCCGGGCCAGCACAACAACACCGGAATCGCACGCGGCCTTGTATTCCATGCCGGTGGCCACCAGCGGCTGCTCCGGCACCAAAAGGGGCACTGCCTGCCGCTGCATGTTACTGCCCATCAGCGCGCGGTTGGCGTCGTCGTTTTCCAGGAAAGGTATCATGGCCGTGGCCACGCTCACCACCATCTTGGGTGAAACGTCCATGTAGTCGGCCTTTTCCCTGTCCGACTCGATAATCAAATCGCGGTAGCGGGCATGCACGCGGGCACGGGCAAAGCGGTTTTGCTCGTCCAGCGGCTCGTTCGCCTGGGCCACCACGTATTCGTCCTCCACGTCGGCGGTCATGTATTCCACTTCGTTTGTAACAACGCCGGTGGCTTTGTCCACCTTGCGGAAAGGCGCTTCCACAAAGCCATATTCGTTGATGCGTGCATAAGTGGCCATGTAGGAGATAAGCCCGATGTTGGGGCCTTCCGGGGTCTCGATGGGGCACATGCGGCCATAGTGGCTGTAGTGCACATCGCGCACTTCAAACCCGGCGCGGTCGCGGCTGAGGCCGCCGGGCCCAAGGGCCGACAGGCGCCGCTTGTGTGTAAGCTCTGCCAAGGGGTTGTTTTGGTCCATGAACTGTGACAGCGGGCTGGAGCCGAAGAACTCCTTGATGGCGCTGGTTACAGGCCGGATATTGATGAGGGCCTGCGGAGTAACCACGTCCATATCCTGCGCCTGCAATGTCATGCGCTCGCGGATAACGCGCTCCATGCGGGAAAAACCGATGCGGAACTGGTTTTGCAAAAGCTCGCCCACGCTGCGGATGCGGCGGTTGCCCAAATGGTCAATGTCGTCCACAGTGCCAATGCCCCAGGAAAGGCCGTTCAAATAGTTGATGGAAGCCAGAATGTCATCCACCGTGATGATGCGCGGAATCAGGCGGTCGCGGTTTTTGCGCAAAAGCTCTTTGCGTTCGGCGTCGTCGGCGCTTTGCTCCATAATTTCCTGCAGCACGGCCAGGCACACTCTGTCGGTTATACCGGCTTCGGCACGCACGTCGAAGCCAAGCAGGGCCGAAGCATCCACCATACCGTTGGACACCACTTTTACTTCCACTTCTTTTTTGTCCCTGCCGCCCTCGTCCTCGCGCTCCATGGCCAAATACACCACGGTAACGGCCGCGCGCTCAATTTCCTCGCTCACCTCGCGGGTAATAAACTCTCCGGCGGCGCACAACAGTTCGCCTGTTCCGGCCACAATAATGTCGCGCGCGGCTTTATAGCCCGCAATGCGCCGTGCAATGGCCAGCTTCTTGTTCATTTTATAGCGGCCAAAGCGGGATAAATCGTAGCGGTGAGGGTCAAAGAACAGGTTGTTCAGGTGGGTTTGGGCGCTTTCCACGGTGGGGGGCTCGCCCGGGCGCAACTTTTTATAGGTTTCCAGCAGGCCCTCTTCCACGCTTTTTGCGGGGTCCTTGGCGATGGTGGTGTCGATGCGGTCGTCGTCGCCAAAGAAGTCGCGAATCTGGGCGTCCTCGCCCAAGCCCAGTGCCCGCACAAACACCGTTACTGGCAGCTTGCGGGTTTTGTCTATGCGCACGCTGAACACGTCGCTGGAGTCGGTCTCATACTCCAGCCAGGCGCCACGGTTGGGGTTCAGCGTGGCATAAAACAGCTTTTTGCCGGTTTTGTCGTAGTCCTCTTTGAAATATACGCCCGGGCTGCGCACCAATTGGGAGACGATAACACGCTCGGCCCCGTTGATGATGAAGGTGCCGCTCTCGGTCATGAGGGGGAAATCCCCCATGAAAATCTCCTGCTCCTTCACCTCGCCGGTTTCGCGGTTTAAAAGGCGCGTGGTAACACGCAAAGGCGCGGCGTAGGTCACGTCGCGGTCTTTGCATTCCTTTATGCTGTATTTGGTCCAGCCTGTAGCCAATGAAGTCCAGCACCAGATTGCCGGTATAGTCCTCCACCGCGCCCATGTCGCGGAACACCTCTTTGAGGCCCTCGTCTAAAAACCATTGGTACGAGTTTTTTTGCACCTCAATCAGGTTCGGCATTTCCAGCACTTCCTCAATGCGGGAAAAACTCATGCGTTCGGTCGTTCCAAGCTTAACAGGCTTGACATTCACCATAATCCGCTACCCTCTCCGTTCTTCTTGTCTTCTATATAAATTTCCGGTTCACAACATTTAGGTGGCAGGTGGGTTGTTACGGGGCAAAAGACCGCAACAAACACAGGGAAAAATGCAGCATTTTTGTGCATTTTTCACATTTATCTGCCGCATTTTTCTTCCATTTTAGTCAAATATTTTGGCATATGCGCACATATTGCCATCATGATAGCAATTATTTATTATAAACTGCTGCCGGGCACTTGTCAATACAAAATCTGGCAGCTTTCGCAAACAAAACGCCCGGGTTCGTGTATCGATTCTTGCACATGACAAAAGGCCTGCAGGCAGGCCCTTTGTCATGTGCACTATTCTCACTCCGCTTTGTCCATCACACTTTGGAAGTCCACTGCCTCCAACTGGCGGTTCACCTCTTCGCTGATGCGGGCAAATTCCCGGTGGAAGGCACAATCATCCAAGGGGCCACAGTCACACTCCCCCTGCGCAACACAGCGGCACATTACATAAGGGCCCTCCACGGCGCACAGCACATCTTTCAGTGTAATTTGCGCCGCCGGGCGGGCCAGCTCATAGCCGCCGCGGTTGCCCTTAAAGCTGTTTACAATGCCTGCCGCCGACAGCTTGCCCAATATCTTTAAGCTAAAGCGCAGGCTAACACACACGTCGTCGCTAATGCTGCGCGCGTCGCGCCGGCGGCCGCTGCTTTTTGCCAGGCAGTGTACAATACGCACCGCGTAGTCGGTTTCCTTGGTGATATACATGATAACCTCTAATCCAAAAAGTCGCGCAGCTTCTTGCTTCGGCTGGGGTGGCGCAGCTTGCGCAGGGCCTTGGCCTCAATTTGGCGAATGCGCTCGCGGGTAACGCGGAATTCCCGCCCTACCTCCTCCAGCGTGCGGGGGCGGCCGTCCTCCAGCCCAAAGCGCAAGCGCAACACCTTTTCCTCGCGCGGGGTAAGGGTTTGCAGCACGGTTGCCAACTGCTCGCGCAGCAGGGTGTGGCTGGCGGCTTCAGCGGGCACCGGGGCGTCCTCATCGGGGATAAAATCCCCCAAATGGCTGTCTTCTTCCTCGCCAATGGGTGTTTCCAGGCTCACCGGCTCCTGCGCCACGCGCATAATTTCCCGCACCTTTTCCACCGGCATTTCAAGCTCTTCCGCAATCTCGTCGGCGGTGGCCTCGTGGCCGTTGCGGTGCAAAAGCTGGCTGCTCACCTTTTTCACCTTGTTGATGGTCTCCACCATATGCACCGGGATGCGGATGGTGCGGGCCTGGTCGGCAATGGCGCGGGTGATGGCCTGGCGAATCCACCACGTGGCGTAGGTAGAGAATTTGAAGCCTTTGGTGTGGTCGAACTTTTCCACCGCCTTGATGAGGCCGAGATTGCCCTCCTGAATCAAATCCAAAAATTGCATGCCTCGGCCCACATAGCGTTTGGCAATGGACACCACCAAGCGCAAATTGGCTTCACTAAGGCGTTTTTTTGCCACCTCGCCGTCCTTGCCGCCCTCCTGAATGCGCACCGCCAGCGCCACTTCCTCCTCGCTGGTAAGCAGCGGCACACGGCCAATTTCTTTCAGGTACACCTTCACCGGGTCGTCAATGGCAACGCCCTCGGCGGAAAGCTCGCTCTCGAACTTGTCCACGCTGTCCTCGGTGAGGGTGAACTTGTCACTGTCGGGGTCGGGCTCGTCCACAATTTCAATATTGTTGGCGTCCAGCGTTTCATACAGCTTGTCCACCTGCTCAACATCAAAGCCTATTTCTTCCAACACATCGTTAATTTCTTTGGTTGTAAGGCGTTGGTTGCGCTTGCCCAGTTCCACCAGATTGTTAATTGTGTTCCGCTTGTCCGCCATGTTTTCTCCTCGTATAGTTATTTGGTTGTTCGTTAATTTATTCGTTACCGCCCTTGCGCCTTCGCAATTCCTCCATATGGCGCTTCAGCTCTTCGCCGCTCATGGCCGCCACGTCCAGCTTTTCCGCGCCGGCGTCCAGAATCTTTCCAATAAACATCTCCACGTCGTTTTGGGAAAAGCCTATGTCGTGGTTTAGTGCCAGCACCTTGCCCAGCAGGGCCACGGTTTTTTCCGGCAAATCCCCGCTTAATGTGGCCAGGCTGATATACTCCCCCCGTTCGGCCTTTTCCAGCGCCAGCGCGTAGGCCTCGGCCATTTCCGGGGCAATCAGTTGCTGTGGGCGCAGCTTGTCACGCGCAAGGGGCAGGTAATCGTCGGGGTTTTTCAGCACCGCCGCCAGCAGCTGCTGCTCGGCAAACACGGTACCAAGGGCCTTGTCTCCCCCCGCGGAGTATGGAATGCTAATACCCGCTGCAAGGCCCTCATCTTTCATGCGGCGCTCACGCTCGCGGGCAAACTGCCTGCGGCGCTGGCGCACCACACCCTCCAGCTG
>QMCD01001494.1_pt1 | contig 14115 bp, 18 predicted proteins | sample 1821841 | NCBI WGS metagenome assembly QMCD01 (sample SAMN01991225, study PRJNA193472) | Termite gut metagenome, whole genome shotgun sequencing project. | isolation source: worker | host: Macrotermes natalensis | reverse complement strand
GCACAATATGTTAGTAAAAAAAGCTTCCTCTATTCCGCGTGCCGTTAGGCATGCAATATGAAAATCATAACATTTTGATGCGGTTGCCCTGCAATTAAACAAAGTTATTACAAATATAATTTTATTTTTTTTTATTTTCAATTTTTTTTCGATGTTTCATTAACTGGTATGAGTTGATTAGGTTTTGCCATACGATATACGAAGCCGGAGCGATACCTACTACCGGGTTGAAAAAAGTGTGTGCCATCCAAATAACGAGAATGGTGTTTTTTTGTCCCAGTCCCTGTCCGCCGGCTACTTTATTTCCGTATTTACGCCCTAAATACCAGCCTGTCGAGAATTGAAGGAGACACACAACTGCCGCTCCGGAAGCTAAAACGGCTGCCATTGAGTACATTTTCCGATCCATGCAGAGCAGCTCTTCTGTTGTTTTTGACATCAATATAGCCAACGCAATAACCCAAAGCCAGAAAGAAAATACTTGCTTGTCTTTCAACTGGGAGTGAATTTCCGGAGTTGCTTTTTTCATTATTGCAGCCAGGACAAAAGGGGCTAACAGCAGCGGCATTACCTTTGCGCAAATGGTCAGGAAAGCTTGAATGAATGTCAATTCGCCTTCCACGCCGTGCGCTCCCAGAAACGACAATGTTAAAGGAGCTAAAAAAGCTACGGACAGGTTACTTGCAATGCTATAAGTTGCCAAACAGGCAACACTTCCTCCCAACAATGCGGCAAAAACAGGAGCCGATGTTGCTGTAGGAGCTAAAATGCAGAGTAAACATCCTTGCGCCAATTCCAAATTGAAAGGAGCGAGGATCAAGTATACGGATATACAACCAAAAATCTGAACGCAGGCAAGCCAAAAATGAAGCGGTTCAGCCTTCAATTGTCGCGGAGAAACTCTGCAATAGGTGATCAGCAACATCAAAAAGAGAAGGTATTGTGTTGCCGGCGACATCCACGACAGGAGATCATGGAAAATAATCCCGGTCAGCATGGAAATAAAAAGGGCGTTTGATTTAAGAAATTTCAGCATAAATGTGATTTATTCACGAATTAATACGAATTACGCAAATTTAATATTTTAATTATCAGTTATTTGCTGTTGCGCAAATAAACTATTCGTGTAATTCGTATAATTTGTATTAATTCGTGAAATTGGTGGCAGGATCTACTTCTTTTTGATCAGCGAAACAATCCATAACAGCACGATAGCACCTACGGTTGCGGTTATCAGCGACCAAACAATATTGCCTCCGCCGAGACCAAATAATCCAAACAACCATCCGCCGAGAAAACCTCCGACAATCCCAATAATCAAATTCATCACAAGACCGTTGCCGGAACCTTTGAAGATGATGCTGCCCAAATAGCCTGCCGCTAATCCGATTAAAATAAAAAATAAGAAATTCATAATTCTAAAATTTTAGTTATACATATTATTTAAAACAAAGTTTAACCTATAATGAAGAAGATTAATTATTAAATTATATTAAAATCCTAAAAAATGATTGTTTTGAGGAATAAGGCAACAAAAGATACCAAAAAGAGGATGTCTGAAAAATCTTTTGTTCTTTTCTCTTTTGCTCAATTAATCATCAAAGCTAACCATCTTATTTTTAGCGCTACTTTTTGACGAATTTATTCACTACCGGAATAGCACTTAACGGCAAATCTCTTTTTACAATCAATCCTAAATACAACATCAACAAAATCGTATTTTGCAAATATTTGAGCCATCCTCCGGCGGGAGAGATACAACTAACGGCAAATAATCCCATAGCCGCAACGGCGTAAAGACCGATTGATTTCAAATCATACGCTACCGGGTAATGCTTTTGCCCGGAATAGTAGGAAATCAGCATAACCGTTAAGTAACAGACAAACGAAGCGGCCGCCGATGCCACATAACCAAAGTACGGGACGAATATAATATTCACCGCCAGCGTAATAACCAATCCGATTAACGAAAAATAGGCTCCGTATTGTGTCTTATCTATCAACTTATACCACAACGAGAGGTTGAAGAAAATACCTTGAAAAAGATAGGATAGCAGAATAATAGGAACAATTTTCAACCCTTCCCAATAATCATCACGGATAATGTATTTCAAAATATCCAAGTAAAACATCATGCCCAAGAAGATAAACAGCGAGAAAATAATGAAAAACTTCATTGCATCCGCATATTCTCCCCGCTTGTCCCCTCCTTTATTTTGAGCAAAGATAAAAGGCTCGTATGCATACCTGAACGCTTGCGTAAATACCATCATCACCATCGCCACCTTGAAGCAGGCGCCGTAGATTCCGAGTTGTGTATTGGCAATTTCCCGGTCGGGCATCAAGTATGGAAAGATGATTTTATCAACCGTTTGATTCATGATTCCGGCAATTCCCAGTACCAGCAGAGGCAAAGCGTATTTCAATATCTCTTTAAGCAGCTTAAAGTCTACTCGAAAATTCGCTTTACTGATTTCCGGAATAAGCAGCAATATGGCAGTAACGGTAGAAATCAGGTTAGCAATCAAAACATAACCAACGCCATAACCGGGATTATAAAACCAGCTGATCAATGATGGAGCAATTTCCTGTAATTTCGGACACGCAATCAAGAAAAAGAGGTTAAAAATGATGTTCACGAATATCATAATTAATTTCAGTCCGGCAAACCGGAAAGCTCTGTTTTGAAAGCGAAGGTAGGCAAACGGGATGGCACTAAAAGCATCTAACGCGACAATGACACAGACAATCGAAATATATTCGGGATGAAGGCCATACCCAAGCAAATCGGCAATGGGTTGTGACAAAAAGATACATGACAACATAAACAGCAGCGAAGTAGAAGCAATGCAAAGTAAAGACGAACTGTAAACTATGGTTCCCTCTCCTTCCTTTTTGTTCATAAAGCGGAAAAAACCAGTCTCCATGCCGTAGGTGAGAATGACGAGTAGTAGTGCTGTCCACGCATAGAGATTCGTAATTACGCCATATTCTGCCGAACTTGCCAGCACATACGTGTAAAGCGGCACCAGTCCCCAATTTAAAAACTTTCCTAAAATGCTGCTAAGTCCGTAAATTGCAGTTTCCTTAGCCAAGTTTTTCATTTCTGCCATACTAATTTTGTCTTTTTTCTAAAATAGAAAGACTGGCAAATATACCGAAAATTCTATTCAATAATAATTGGTTAAGGAAAAATTTAACCCCTACCTCCGCCTATATTAGGTCGTCTATTTGAATTTTCTTGAATATCATTAGTATTTTCTGAGTAATTTCGGAACGGCACCAATAAGCTCTGACCTTCATTTTATAAATCGTTTTCGATATTTCAATGATATCTTTAGGCGAGTATTTAGCGAGTAATTGAGCTTGTTATTATATACGTGCTGTTTTTCCAGATGGCTTACTTTTAGGGCGCATTCGGCAAAATTGTAGCAAATTCTATCCAGATGTTCGATTAGTTCGTTTAAACTGACTTCGCTTGTTAGTAACTCTTGCAGAGGACGCAAGTTTAATTTTTCTCTGTTCATAATTCTGACAATTTAGGGATAAAACAAAAAAGCCCACCTTAGATGTCCTGCGTTGTCAGAAACGCCGTGTCCTTTCGGATACACGCACCATAGCGAGCCATTAACTTTCTTGTTTGTATATTTCTGATATTTTGGAGTCGCAAAGCTCCACAAACACACGTAATAAAGCAAATGCTGGAAAGTGTTTTTTAGAAAAATATTTTTATAAAACGACCGTAAAAAGCAACCTTATAATTCAAAATAATAAACATGTATTATGCCTAAATAGTGTTTTTGTTTTCTGTATTATAAATTATTCAAAATTTAATTTGCGAATTAGTATTTTATTAAATAAATATTTATATTTTTGTGTTTGTAAGCAACGCCACTAATAATCGCGTGGCAGTAGCAAAGGAGTAGAAAGTAGAAACTGAAAGAAATTCATGCTCATTCTTGCCGGATTTTTGTATGTGTCGGAATTAATTTCGTACTTTTATGCTTGCTTTGGTATGCCATGTACTAAAAAAGTATTTATAATTATGAAACAGAAAATTTTATTTTTCTTATTAGTTTTTAGTTTCTTTTATGCCGTAAAGAGTATAGGGCAGAACTATTCCCAAAATGACCCGCGAACTCATAACTACGCTTATGATAAAATCGGAAACCTGACAAAAGATGAGCAAGGGGAGATAGAAGAAATCGTTTGGAATGCACAAGGAAAAATGGCAATAATCATACGCACGCCACTTAGCAAGAAACCTGATTTGTATTTCAAGTATGACGGATTAGGAAACCGGGTAAGTAAAACAGCCGTTTACCCCTACTCAATAAACGGCTTGATTAAATTGACCACCTACTATATCTACGACCCTTGGGGTAATGTCATATCGGTGTATGAGAGAAGATATTTCGATACCGGCAAAGAAGAGTATGCACAAGTAGAACAACACATACATAATGGTACAACTCGAATGGGTGTTAGGAAGATGAACCTAATATTAGCAACCGACGAAGGACCCGTTGAACACGATTTAACGAAATCGGAACGTGTATTGGGTGAGAAAAATTATGAATTAACTTCACCTACGGGAAATGTACTCGCTGTTGTTTCAGACAAAAAACTTGCAGATAATGAGCCGGATGTAAAGGCGGTTTATGATTATTACCCTTTCGGGATGATAATGCCAGGCAGAACTTTTAATGGTGCAGGTTATCGGTTCGGATTTACAGGACACGAAAAGTTAGATGAAATAACAGGTTCTTTGAGTACATTCTATTCAACAGAAACAAGATTATATGACGCAAGGTTAGGCATCTGGCGAGGTGTTGATGAATTATTTACTGAATATCCAAGCTGGAGTTCGTATAACTATTCGACAAACAATCCAATGAGAATGTCTGACCCTGATGGCAGGGGTGCATTTGATAAAATAGCAGGATCCATAATTGGAACTTTTACTAATATTGCCCCTGGTAGTTCGTTTCTAAGAGATCAATATGAACCAGATGATGATGCAGACTACAACAATGCTTTGCAAGCAGCTGATGTAGCGGCTATGGCAGCTGGTGCGACTATGGTCGCAGGTGGCGGTAGTGCAGTTGTAGTAGGTACTGGAATGGTTGCGTTTGGCGGAGGGGTTGCTGCTACTGTTATAGGAGCTCCAGAAGGTGGAGTTATAGCATTAGATGGAGCTATAGTTATAGCACAAGGTAAAGCCTCAATGGCTGTTGGTGGTTTGTTGATGGCGAGTACTGCCAGTAATGCAAGTCAAGGGTATGATAGAGGAAAAAAATCGAATAATAGTAGTAGCAATAGTAGCTCCTCATCGAGTAAAGGAAGTAAATATGAGCGAGTCACAGATAAAGAAATGAAAAAAATGCAGGAAAATGGATTTGAGCCACACGACAATAAACCAAAACAGGGAGGAAAAGGAGGAAAAATAGACTATTTTAGAAATGAAGATGGAGATTTATTTTATTCCACTAAAAAAGGAGAAGGGACTCATTATGAGCCAATATATGAAAATTGGAAAGATTATGGAATTGATTATTAAACATAAATTTAATAATGTAGAAATTAATTATCAATGGAAAAAAAATTAGAATATGGTTGTCTTCTTAAAATATATACAGAAGAAGAAGATCCTCAAATAGTCAACGATCTATCTGGGATTAAGGGGGAATTAAGAAAGAAAGGATTGCCAAAAATAAATCCAAAAACAGGGATAGAAATGAGTACGGTTTATATCGAAAATATTTGGGCTTTTGACTTAAAATGTACCGATAATATTCTTGATTTAGAAAAACCATTAAATACTATTTTAGATATAATTAAAAAAAATAACTTTACCAAAATATTTTCCGTATATAAATATAATTTAATCTGTTATGCTTATGTGGAGGATTATAATATATATTTTACTTTTTCTCCTAAAATATTCAAACTGTTAGATGAACTTGGTATTGAAATTTTATTTGACTTATATTCATGGTAGGTGAAAACTGCTGAAGGTATAAAATTCAGTGGTTCTTTAATGAGGAAGCAACGATGAAAGCAACGCAGAAATTACCTCCGTTGTCCGAAACGTGCCAACAAATGAAAACCGCTCCGTTCGGCTTTGCCAATGTCGTAAATAATGGTAGGGCGTCTCGCCCGGACAAGATGCACCGAAAAGGCAGTCAGCTAAATGTTTGAGTGAGATAAGTCAGTTTGAATCGAAGATTGACTTATACAAGTGTTTATTTCATAAAATTATCACGTGAAAACGGATTTCCTCCTCCTGTTTTGCTATAATGCTGTGCTGAACGAAATAATCTTTGTTATTTACATGTTACTCTGAACAGGATAAAATCTTCTTTGTCATATCTTGATTTTATTCTTCACTTTTAGCGTTTTTTGCCTATTCTTTCCTTTTTATACTGAAAATAAACAACTTGAATTGGTATCCGACCTTTTCATTTCATAATTTTTCTATTTTTATCAGCTTTCTTTTTGGGATAACAAAACGATCTCCCCAGTCAATTAATAAATAGGAGGCATTATAAGAAATATGATGAATAACGAGTTTATAATTATGGAAATAACGATTCAGTAAATCTTGTTTATTCGGACATTACAAGATAAATGCTTCAGCTACTGCTTTTGCCGTCTCTTGTCCTTTCAACGTTTTCACAATTTCGAGTGCAAATTGTGCGGCGACTCCCGGTCCTTTGGCAGTAATGAATTTTCCGGAAGCGGCTACACTCTCTTCTGCAAGTTGTGCGCCAAGCAAATGTTGCTCAAAACCGGGGTAAGATATGGCTTTCTCGTCTTTCAACAATTTCATTTCACCTAATATCATTGGGGCAGCGCAAATGGCAGCAAGGTATTTTTTTGCAGTGTGGTAGCTTGTGATAAGTTTTTTGAGTCCGGCATGTTCGCTCAAATTCCGGGTCCCCGGCATACCTCCGGGAAGGATAAGCATCTTGCCTGTCGAAAAATCGACATCTTCAAACGATGAATCGGCAACAACGGTTATTCCGTGCGCTCCGGTTACCTCTTTTTGGGAGGTAACGGATACAATCTCGACCTCCAATTCTGCTCTTCGGAGAATGTCTATAGTTACTATTGCTTCAGTTTCTTCGAATCCGGTAGCTAAAAAAATGAATGTTTTTGACATAATTGTATGATTTTTTTTATACTTATTGCCATATTTTACCCCTTTGATATACTCAGAGGAGCATGGGCAAACTGCTTAACTTAGGTGCACAAAGATAAAATAAAAAACGGGTAAGTTATCAAAAACTTCCCATTTTATTATTAATTCCTGATTCGCATTATTTAATCTGTCTTTTTTTATATTTTCATTGATAGGCAACTCCGTTTATCCAATTTCGTATCATTTCGATATCTAAAAGCTTTCCGGTTACTCGATATTTTGAATCGTTAAGCGGGTTGTTTCCTTCAAGCGGTTCTGCCATGACTCCTATTTGAGGAAAATAGTAGCTTGAATGGATAAAACGGATGTTATTTCCCGATTTAGAGATGAATCCGACATGGTAATCCAGCCCTACGATATATAAACCGTTGCCTTGCTTGTTTAGATAATCTGTCAATTTGCTCACAGGCTGGTTTCTGAACCGTTGGATATTTGAAGCAACCTTTACAATAACAGGTTCGGATGCAGATTGTGCCCATTTGATTCTCGGAATTTGAAATCCTGCGTCACTTAAAATTGTAGTAACGAAAAATCCACAGGCAATACTTCCTTGTTTGGGGACTTTGGTTGTTCCATTGAAATTCCAAGGGGTTTTGTACCAATAGGAAAACAGAGAATCGGATATGACAGCAGTCAAGTAGTCTTGCGCTTCCCGGATAATCTCCTTTTGTTTGATAGTATCGGATGAAGTGTACATTATTGAAAAATATTGCCGTTTTTCTATTATCCGCTTTTTCAAATTTTCATATTGGGTTGTTTCTTGCGAATAACAACCCGTATTTCCCCAAAAATACAGTATGAATGTAATTATGAATATTATTGTCTTTTTCATAGTTATTTCATTTTCGTATTCCTTTATCGTTGTGCGCTAAATACACGCCATTTTCCAGCTTTTATTTTTATGTTCTTTCCACGAAATTACTCCAACCCATATTCCTTTATTTTCCGGTAAAGTGTCCGCTCTGATATTTTCAAATCCTGGGCTGCATATTTTCTTTTATTCTGATGCCGTTCCAACGCTTTTTTTATCATCTCTTTCTCTACGTCTTCCAGTGAAAGACTTTCTTCTATATATTCTTCCGTGTCTTGAATATCATCTTGCTTTATTTTATTGATAGAGGAAGTAGCGGAAGAAACAGTAGGCTGAATAATAGGCGCGGTAGTTTCGGAAGAAGAGTAAATCTTGTCCATGCGCGGCACATCGGATATGTTTATGTTTTCCTTGCCGATAATATCATGAACCAGTTTTTTCAAATCATTCATATCTTTTTTCATATCAAACAGCACTTGATATAAAATCTCACGCTCACTGCTGAATGAGCGGTCGTTGGATTGACTGCCGTTCAAAACTACCGGCAAGTATCCTGTTGATGACTCTGCCGGCAAGTAGTTGAGCAGCTTTTCCTTGTTTACTTCCCTGTTTGGCTCTAAAACGGAAATTTGCTCGGTAATATTTTTTAGCTGGCGAACATTTCCCGGCCATGAATAATTGATTAGCACTTGCACTGCATCATCGGTAAGGCGGATAGCCGGCATGCGGTATTTTTCGGCAAAATCGACGGCAAACCGGCGAAATAAGAGTACCATGTCGTTACCCCGTTCCCGTAGTGGCGGTATGTAGATGGGGACAGAATTTAACCGGTAAAATAAATCCTCGCGGAAACGTCCTTCGGCAATCGCTTTCGTCATATTCATGTTGGTGGCGGCAACCACGCGAACGTTCGTCTTCTGAACTTTGGAAGAGCCAACCTTGATAAACTCTCCGGCTTCCAACACTCGAAGCAACCGCACTTGAGTAGTTAGCGGCAATTCTCCTACCTCATCCAAGAAAATAGTTCCGCCGTTAGCGACTTCAAAATATCCCTTACGGTCGGAAACAGCTCCGGTAAAAGAACCTTTTTCATGCCCGAACAATTCCGAATCAATTGTTCCTTCGGGAATTGCACCACAGTTGACGGCGATATATTGTCCATGTTTCCGCTGACTGTAAGAATGAATTATTTGGGGAAAAGTTTCCTTTCCAACTCCGCTTTCTCCTGTTATCAGAACAGAAAGATCTGTTGGTGCAACTTGAACAGCTACATCAATGGCGCGATTCAGAGCCGGGTCCGTTCCGATGATTCCAAATCGTTGTTTTACTTGTTGTAAATCCGTATTTGTCATATAAATATTATTCAGCACAAAGGCACAAAAGGACGAAAGCACGAATCTGTATTTTTTCGCTCTTTCGTGCTTTCGCTCTTTCGTGCTTTCGTGCTTTCGCGCCTTCGTACTTTCGACTATTTTATTCAACTACTCCGCTCATCTCAATCTCCTGTTTTTTCAACGGATTTTTAGTTATTTCGGAATGAGTTTTTCTGTTGTTGAAGATATCGCACGCCAAATAGAGTGCGTTCCTGAAAGATTCTTCCGAAGCTTGCCCAATTCCGGCTTTGTCGTAAGCCGTTCCGTGTGCCGGAGAAGTCCGGATAAAGGATAGACTGGCGGTGTAATTCACTCCGGTTTCCATAGATAAGGCTTTGAACGGAGCCAGTCCTTGATCATGATACATAGCCAGCACCGCGTCGAAATGGCAAAAGCTACCGGCTCCGAAAAATCCGTCAGCCGGATAAGGGCCGAAACACATAATCCGCATTTCGTTTGCCTTGCGAATTGCCGGAATGATAATTTCCTGCTCTTCGGTTCCCAGCACGCCGTCATCTCCTGCATGCGGATTCAATCCTAAGACAGCTATACGTGGTTTTATAATTCCAAAATCTCGTATTAGAGAGAGATTTAGCTCCTTCAGTTTTTCAATAATAAGCTCTTGCGTAATATGCGAAGCAACATCTTTTAAAGGGACATGACCAGTAGCAACTGCCACTTTCAGCATGTCATTGACCATGAGCATCAGTCCTTTTTTTCCTTCTCCGAATTTTTGTTCCAAATACTCGGTATGTCCGGGAAAATTAAATTTATCGGATTGTATGTTTTTTTTATTAATCGGAGCTGTAACCAGCACATCGATCAATCCTGCCTTCAAATCCGATGTTGCACGTTCCAGCGCAATAAATGCCGCTTCGCCGGCCTCTTCCGTTGATTTGGAAAGTTCTACCTTTATCTCATCATCCGTGCAGTTAATAATATTTGAACGCCTCGGGTTGACTTCCGAAACGCTGTTAACTACATTCAAGCTAAAATTGTCGATATTTAATGCCTTTCTGTGATAAGCGGCAACTTTGGAAGAACCATAAATTACCGGAATACAAAAATCATTGATACGAGGATCAGCCAATGTTTTGATGATTACCTCGTATCCAATTCCGTTAATATCTCCTTGTGTTATTCCTACTTTTATTTTTAAATCCTCCATAAAGTTTGTTTCCTTTTTATTTTCTGGCAGCTCCGCTGTTGTCGCGTCCTATGACTTTGATTACTTCTATCGTTTCGGCATTCGGATCGTATGCTCCTTTAGGGATCTTCAATGTATATTCATATCCCATTTCAAATCTAAAGTTTTCACTGAATTTTCCGCAGTATGTTGTCCATGCAGCTGAATTTGCATCTTTACGGCTCATCCCTTTTCTAATTTGAAAGCATCTTTTTCCGGTTTCCGGGTCTATAGCGTATGTAGAAGCTACTTTCATAAAATCAACTTGCTCTTCTTGCTGGGCAGCAGGCTTTGTTACCGGTTTCTTTTGTTGTGCTGATACGCTAAATAATGCGAAAAGCATAAATAGTGTGGTTAATGCTAAAGTTTTCATAAGCGTTATTTTTTTATTTTGTTAGACATGGGTAAGTTTTTTATTCTCTTCTTATTAGACTTTTTTAAGTCTTGAAAGTTTAATTATAGAATATTAAAAAATTAAGCCTCGCCTGAATTACCAAAATTTATTGGCAAGGGGGGTGTAGATTGGTTGTCCGGCTTCTTGATTTGTCCATACTGCCGTTCATACCTTGCAATGTTATCTTGCAGGGCAAAAAGCAATTTCTTGGCATGTTCCGGTGTAAGAATCACGCGCGACTTTACTTTTGCTTTGGGGGTATTGGGCATAATACGAACAAAATCGACTACAAACTCAGAAGAAGAATGGGAAATGATTGCCAAATTGGAATAAACACCCTCAGCTACCTCTTCGCTCAACTCTATATTAATTTGATTTTCATTTTTAACGTTTTCCATTACTCTTTTGTTTATTTATGTTCTGCTAAATTAATATTTTTTTTTACATAAAAAGGAAGTATCGTACTTTTTATAAAAAGAATTATTCTGTTTCTTTCAACTCTTCCTTTTTTTGCTCCAAACTGGCAATTACTTCTGTATATACTTTTTCAAAGACATCCATATTGGCGGCATACCAGCCGATAGCAGAGTTAAACAACTCTTCTGTAACTCCGTGACGATCAAATATAGAACAATAGTAATACTCCTTTTTTGTACCTTGCGGAAGTTCTTCCAGATCTACAATTGCTTGAGTTAGGTAAATATCGGCCAGAATTTCCACCATTTTGTCCTTTTTTATGGCGGGAGTTCCTTTATCCCTTTGGCATCCGGCATTTAAGAGTAAAAAAGAGAGAAAAAACAGGGGCAATATGTAATATCCTATTTTTTTCATAAGTCACTTTGTTCTTTGTTGTCTGACTCTTTTCTATCGGAAGAAGAATCCGTAATATATTTCCGCTGAAACAGCAGGATGTAAAATACTCCGATACAGATAGCCGAATCGGCGATATTGAAAACAGGATCGAAGAAAGTAAACGATTTTCCGCCTATCCATGGCATCCACGAAGGGAATGTAGTGTCAATCAGCGGGAAATAGAGCATGTCGACCACTTTCCCATAAAAGAAAGGGGCATACCCGGTACCTTCAGGCAAAAATGCAGCTACTTGCCCGACACTCGAATTAAACCATACGCCGTAAAAAACACAGTCAATGATATTTCCGAATGCGCCGGCAAAAATTAATCCGGCAGCCACCGTAAAGCCAAAGTTAAATTTCTTTTTTATGGAATAAAATATGCCGTAGCCAATAGCAAAAACAGCAACAATGCGAAATAAAGTCAAAAACATCTTATTAAACAACTCCATTCCGAAAGCCATTCCGGGATTTTCCACAAAGAGTATGTAAAACCAACTTGTAATTTGAATGCTTTCTCCAATCTCCATATTCGTTTTTATCCAAATCTTGGAAAATTGGTCAATAAAAAGAACCAAAAAAATGATAACAGATACTTTTAATAATTGCGATTTAACCTCTTTCGTCATAAATTACTTATTTAATCTTCGTGTCTTCGCGACTTTATGTCCTTTACGTTTATCAGAAAAAGCGCAAGCGCATAATTTCAACATCAAACGCAAAGGACATAAAGTCGCGAAGACACAAAGATTTTTTATTTTTCAAAATTATTACTTAACGCCGCTGTTTTTGGCGTCAATGCTCAATGTAGCGTGTGGAACAGCGCGTAAGCGTTCTTTCGGGATCAGTTTTCCTGTTTCGCGACATACGCCGTAGGTCTTGTTTTCGACACGCACCAAGGCGGCTTGCAGGTGCTGGATAAACTTCATTTGACGTTGCGCCAAGCGTCCGGCTTCTTCTTTCGACATAGTAGCCGCACCCTCTTCCAATACTTTGAAAGTTGGCGAAGTATCGCTCGTATCGTTTCCGTCCATATTGGTTATACTCAATTTTAAGGTTTCGTAATCTTTTTGAGCCTTATCCAACTTATCCAATATAATCTCTTTAAATTCAGCCAATTCGGCATCTGAATATCTTGTCTTTTCCGTCATAATCATCTATTTTTAAGTTCGCAAATAAAGATATATATAATTTTAATAATTTACACTTTTTCTACTAAAATATTTACGTTGAAGTCATCAAAATCCAATACTGCCGGATTCTCTATCTTATCGACTAACAGCACTTCGTTTGCTAATGTTTGAGCAGCGATGTAGTCGGCAAAGGCATTGATTGCACCGTTGATAGCATCCAGTTTTTCGATTTTTACTTTTATTTTGTCCGTAATGTCAAATCCGGCAGATTTACGTAAATTTTGAATGCGGTTTACAAATTCACGCGCAATACCTTCTTTAAGCAAATCGTCCGTGATTGTAATATCCAATGCCACGGTCAGGTTGTCGTTGTTGGCAACCAACCAGCCCGGAATGTCTTCGGATTGTATTTCTACATCGTTTTTTTCTACAACAATAATGGTGCCTGCAATGTTTAACGTAAAGCTGCCTGTTTTTTCAAATTCTGCAATATTTTCTTGGCTCATATTTTGCAACAGAGCCGCAACTTCCTTCATGCTCTTTCCGCATTTCGGTCCGAGTTTCTTGAAATCGGGTTTCACGCGCTTAACCAGAATACCTGCCGAGTCGTCCACAAATTTGATTTCTTTGACATTGACTTCGTTCAAAATCAACTTTTTGACTGCGTCTATATTTTCTTGAAGGCTTTTTTCCAATACCGGAATCATAATGGTTGAAAGCGGCTGGCGAACTTTGATATTCACTTTTTTGCGCAACGCAAGCGTCATGGATGAAACATCCTGTGCCAACTGCATTCGTTCTTCCAGTACCTTGTCAATCAAGCTGTCATCGGCAACCGGAAAGTTTGTTAAATGCACCGATTCGTTTTTATCTTTCCCGGTTACATGATTCAAATCCAGGAAAAGACGGTCGGCATAAAACGGCGCAATTGGAGCCATCAACCGGGAAATGGTTTCCAGGCAAGTGTATAACGTCTGATAAGCGGCGATTTTGTCCGCATCCATCTCGCCGCCCCAGAAACGTTTCCGGTTTAAGCGCACATACCAGTTGCTCAGGTTATCGGAAACAAAATCGGAAATCGCTCTGCCGGCTTTGGTCGGTTCGTAATCTTCATAAAAACCGTCCACCTCTTTAATCAGTGTGTTAAGCAGCGAAATAATCC
>QMCD01001493.1_pt1 | contig 14115 bp, 10 predicted proteins | sample 1821841 | NCBI WGS metagenome assembly QMCD01 (sample SAMN01991225, study PRJNA193472) | Termite gut metagenome, whole genome shotgun sequencing project. | isolation source: worker | host: Macrotermes natalensis | reverse complement strand
TGACCGTTCTTCACGCCGGCGGTAAATTTGATAAGGGAACTTATAAAGTGTCCGGAGGTTTGCATGGTGTAGGTGTTTCCTGTGTTAATGCCCTATCTATGCATCTTCGTGTCGATGTTTATCGTGATGGCAAGCATTTTGTTCAAGAATACAGTCAAGGAAAACCGCTTTATCCGGTTAAAGAAGTAGGGCCTTCAGACCAGCAAGGAACTCGGGTTACCTTTACGCCGGATGCCACTATTTTTTCTACAACCGTATACAGATATGATACATTGTCTAACCGCCTTCGCGAATTAGCTTTCTTAAACAAAGGTATTAACTTAAAAATTACCGATGAAAGAGAAAAACTGGAAGACGGCAGCTTTTTGACCGATACCTTCTATTCGGAAAACGGTTTGAAGGATTTTATTCAATATTTGGATGCGACACGCGAACCTTTAATGCCGGAACCTATTCACATTGAAGGTGAAAAAAATGGTGTACCTGTGGAATTGGCTATGCAATACAACACCTCCTTCAACGAAAATATACATTCTTACGTCAACAATATCAACACCCACGAAGGTGGTACGCACTTAGCCGGTTTCCGTAGAGGTTTGACGCGTACATTGAAAGCTTATGCCGAAAAATCAGGACTTTTAGATAAAATCAAATTCGAGATTTCGGGCGATGACTTCCGTGAGGGCTTAACTGCTATTATTTCTGTGAAAGTTGCTGAGCCTCAATTTGAAGGACAAACCAAAACCAAACTCGGTAACAATGAGGTAATGGGCTGTGTAGATCAAGCCGTTAGCGAAATGTTGACCTACTATTTGGAAGAAAATCCGAAAGAGGCAAAACTCATCGTAAACAAGGTTATTCTCGCTGCTACCGCACGTCACGCTGCACGTAAAGCCCGTGAAATGGTGCAACGCAAAACCGTGATGGGCGGGGCAGGGCTTCCGGGAAAACTCGCCGATTGCTCGGAAAAAGATCCTTCGATTTGCGAAGTGTATCTGGTTGAGGGTGATTCCGCAGGTGGTACAGCCAAACAAGGACGCGACCGTAAAACACAGGCGATTATGCCCTTGAGAGGAAAAATCCTCAACGTGGAAAAATCAATGTCCCACAAGGTTTTCGAGAACGAGGAAATCAAAAATATCTATACCGCACTTGGTGTAACCATCGGAACAGAAGAAGATAGCAAAGCCTTGAATCTTGAGAAGTTGCGTTACCATAAAATCATTATTATGACCGATGCCGATGTTGATGGAAGTCACATTGCTACGCTGATTCTCACGTTCTTCTTCCGCTATATGCGTGAACTCATCGAAGAGGGCTACGTGTATATCGCTACACCTCCGCTCTACCTCATCAAACGAGGCAAACAAGAGCGTTATTGCTGGAATGAAGACGACCGTGCTGCAACCATTGCCGAATTTGGCGGAGGTTCCGACAAAGGTTTGCACATCCAACGCTACAAAGGTTTGGGAGAAATGAACGCCGAACAACTTTGGGGAACAACGATGAATCCGGAAACACGCACCTTGCGCAAAGTCAATATCGACAACGCTTCCGAAGCCGATCGTATCTTCTCTATGCTGATGGGCGATGAGGTTCCTCCACGTCGGGATTTTATTGAACAGAATGCTCGCTATGCGAACATTGATGCGTAATATAACCGTTTTGTAAGGGCGGGTTTGGCTTCGCCGAGCTTGTGCTTCGCACTTCGGTTCAAACCTGCCCTTACAACTAAACATAAAAAAAACAACCATGAGAAAAATTTTATTTTCTTTCTTAATTTCTGTTTCATTTTTCGTTTTTGCACAAAATGAACCGCTCGTTCTGGAGCAATTGATGACCAATCGTGAACTTTATCCAAAAACCTTGCCACAACTGCAATGGCTGAATGGTTCTTCGGTCATTTATCAAAATGAAAACACGATCGAAATCGTGGATTTAGCGGGTAAAACCAAGAAAACATTGTTCACGCTCGAAGAGTTGAATGAAGCGATGAAAGCATCCGGTTTCGATGAGCTGAAAAGATTCCCGACATTCACGGTCAATGGAGGAGTTCTAACGTTTATTGCAGACTTTCGTTGGGTGCAGTTCGACCCTATCTTTCGTAAAGCCGAATTGTTGAGCTCCATTCCGGATTATGCTGAAAACATCGAAGTCTTCTATCCCGCCAAACAAGTGGCATACACACGAGAAAGCGAACTTTTGTTGCTCAGCAAAAACATCAAACTGCGTGTGGCAATGGGCGATCAGGAAGGTATTCGAAACGGTGTGGCTGTTCATCGAAATGAATTTGGCATCAACAAGGGCGTATTCTTTTCTCCCAACGGAAAATACTTAGCCTACTTCACCATGGACGAAAGTATGGTTACCAACTACCCTTTGGTAAACATTGATTCCCGCATCGCCACAGTAAAAAACGAACGTTATCCGATGGCAGGGATGCGCAGTCATAATGCTCGCATTGGGATTTTTGATGCAACAACATTCAATGGTATTTATCTGAAATCGACATTTGATCGGGAGGCATACAGCACGAATATCGCGTGGAGTCCGGATTCCAAGGCGATTTACGTGGCTATTGTCAGTCGCGATCAAAAAACAGTGCGCCTGCGCCAATACGACCCAACAAACGGACATTATGTGAAAGAACTTTTTGAAGAAACATCGCCTCGCTACGTGGAACCTGAAAACCCGATGCTTTTCCTGCCCGGAAATTCCAATCAATTCATCTGGCAAAGCAAACGTGATGGCTACAATCATCTATATCTCTACGATGTGAACGGAAAGTTGATTCGCCAAATCACGCAAGGTTCTTGGGTGGTTAAACAAGTGATCGGATTTTCACAAAAAGGCGACCGAATTTATTTCACTGCAACCAAAGATTCTCCTTTGGAAACACATCTCTATTCCGCTCCTCTTGCGAGAAACGGAGCTATCGAACGTCTTACGCAGGAACGCGGAACACATCGCATCACGATGAATCCCGACGGAAATTTATTCATCGATCAATACTCAAATCTCGAAACGCCTTACGTGGCGCAAATCATCAATAGCAGCGGAAAAGTGATCGAAGTTCTTCAAAAATCTCCGAATCCGCTTGCCCGATACACCATCGGAACAACGAGTATTGAAACGCTGAAATCTGCCGATAGGGAAACGGATTTATACTGTCGGATGATTAAACCCTACAACTTTGATCCGAACAAAAAATATCCTGTTTTTGTGTATGTTTACGGAGGTCCGCATTCACAACTTGTAACGGATTCGTGGCTTGGAGGAGGCGATTTGTTTTTGAATTTTATGGCGCAACAAGGTTATATTGTTTGGACGATGGACAATCGAGGCACGTCCTATCGAGGTTTTGAGTTTGAAAGTGCCATTCACAAGCAATTGGGAACACTCGAAATTGCCGATCAAATGGAAGGTGTGAAGTATCTAAAATCCTTGCCCTACGTGGATTCTACACGTTTTGGCGTGGATGGTTGGAGCTATGGAGGTTTCCTCACAATCTCTTTGAAACTGCGTTATCCCGGCGTTTTCAAGGTGGCTACTGCCGGAGGTCCCGTGATTGATTGGAAATGGTATGAAATTATGTATGGCGAACGCTATATGGAAACGCCCGAAGAAAATCCGGAAGGCTACGAAACCGCAAGTTTGCTGAACTATGTAGATAGTTTGCAAGGTAAATTGATGCTTATTCACGGCGCACAAGACAACGTTGTGGTTTGGCAACACAGCCTCGCATTTATCTCCGAATGTATCAAGAAAAACAAACAAGTGGATTATTTCGTATATCCCAATCATCAGCACAATGTCAGAGGAAAAGAACGCACACACTTGTTTCAAAAACTGTATGATTATTACCGTGAAAATCTGTAACGATGTGCTCTGAAAAAAACATTCGCATCGATGATTACGACTATGTTCTTCCCGAAGAAAAAATCGCGCTATATCCTTTGCCCAAGCGTGATGCATCAAAGTTGTTAGTCTATAAAAACGGAGAAATTTCAGAAACCGTTTTTCAACATATTTCAGAAGAAATTCCGTCTGATGCTTTGTTGATATTCAACGATACAAAAGTGATTCACGCGCGAATTGTTACACATACGCCAACAGGCGCACGTATTGAAATTTTTTGCCTTGCTCCCTTGCATCCGATAGACGTACAATTGGCGTTTCAGCAGAAAAATCGCTGTGTTTGGAAATGTTTTGTCGGTGGAAACCGAAAATGGAAAAATGACGAATTGTCAATTGACAATTGCCAATTGCGAATTAAACGAGGGAAACAAATCGAAGATGCGTGGGAAGTCATTTTTGAGTGGGATTCGGATTTAACATTTGCTGAAATCCTTGGATCTGTAGGAAAAATTCCTCTTCCTCCGTATATTCATCGTGAAGTTGAAGAGTCCGATGAAGAGCGTTATCAAACCATTTTTGCGAAAATCAAAGGTTCTGTTGCCGCACCCACGGCGAGTCTGCATTTCTCCGATGATGTTTTGAAAACCCTTGAAAACAGGGGCATTGAAACAACTACACTCACGCTTCACGTGGGCGCAGGAACATTCAAACCGGTTACTACGGAAACCATCGGAAATCACACGATGCACGAAGAAATCGTGATTGTTTCAAAAGATTGCATCGAAAAAATCCAAAAAGCAAAGAGTGAAAATCGTCCGATTATTCCTGTTGGAACAACATCTTTGCGCAGTGTTGAATCGCTCTATTGGCGCGAAGTTCAGCACGAACAAGGCAATACTTCAAATCATATCGAGCAATGGACACCGTATTTGACGACTCGTCATTCCGCACTTGATGCGGAATCCCCAAGCGAAAAGGATGGGGCGTGTCAAACGTGTAATGACGGGCAAGAATATGTTCAATTCTCAACGTCTTTAATGATTGTTCCGGGCTACAAATTCCGCATTGCAACAGGCATCATCACCAACTTCCACCAACCCAAAAGCACGCTGTTATTGCTCATTTCAGCGTTGGTTGGAAACGATTGGAGAAAAATCTATGACTATGCGCTTGCGAACAATTTTCGTTTCTTATCCTACGGCGACAGCTGTTTGCTGCTTCCATAACGAAACGAATCGTCCCGATAAATTCCAAAATCAAGGCATACGATTAAGTGCAACGCAGATTTTGGAATTATTGTTCTCGGATGCGTCCTTGAAATGTTTTCTGAAACTCCTCCCAACTCGTGTTGAGATAGGCATTGGTGCTGAAAAATTCCAACAGCATTTCAAATTGTCGAGCTTCTTGATAGCCCGGTACGACTTGGATTGAACGTCCGGTTTCATCAATGATCGCGTAGGATGGATACGACATTTGTCCGTTCAATAAGACTTGCGCCAATTGGTGTGAACCGCGCGGACGTCCTGCATTTTCGTTGACAAATGTTTGTCCGTTGATAACGACCGTGTCTTTGCGTTCGGCATTTATTTTCACAGCAATCCAATCGGAGTTGAGTTTGTCTGCAATCACAGGATGCGCAAAAGTCGTAACATCCATACGTTTGCACCATCCACACCAATCGGTGTACACGTCCACAAACATTTTTTTTGTGGGCAATCCGTATGCTGCACGTTCGGAGTTGAGCTGTAATGCCTCCTCAAAACTGTACCATTTCACAGGAGGAATCAACGATTTTTGTTGCGAGAATCCGCTCATCGCAAGGGTTAGAGTTGCTAAAAAAAAGAATATCTTTTTCATCGGTCAAAGTTTTTATTCCACAAAGATACGAAAAAAAAACGAAACTTTTGCAAAATTGCAATAAATTTCGTATATTTGCAAAAAAATTACGTCTTCTTCAACTTAAAAATACATTGCTATGAAAAAGTTACTTACATTTTTGCTTGCTTGCCTACTCCTGAGTGGCAGTGTTTTCGCACAGATTACACTAACTTCCGCAACGCACGGACTGAAAGCCGGCGATGTTCAAGTGATGTTGAAAGCGGAATACGTGGAAGCCGGTTTGGGCGGACCAAAACAGGTTTGGAATTTCTCTAACTTGAAACTCTACGGAGAAGAAAAAAGTTCCGTTCTGGATGCTTCTACCGTTGAAAAATATGGTCTGATGCCGTCTGCAACCGTTGCTCTGACTGCCGGTTCGGATTTTCACGGAATGTATAAAATCACGTCAAACGAAAACGACAATGTAGGGCATTTCGGAAAAGATTATTACGTGGTCTATAACCAGCCCCATCGCCGAATGGTCTATCCGTTCACGTATGGCGACTACTATATGTCCTACCTTTCGGGATATGGCGTGTATCAAGACCAAGAGGCAACAACCGACATCAACGGCGACTACACTTTTGAAGCCGATGCCTACGGAACGCTGATTCTTCCGAACGACGTTCTGACAAACGTTTTGCGTGTGAAAACAACTTTTTCCAAATACGAATTTGCACGTTGCTTTTTCACGGAAACACATCAAACCAAATATCTGTATTATACCGATAAACAACGCTATCCGGTGTTTTCTATCATCGAAACAATGTGGGTCAATGCCAAAGGCGATACCTCTTGGCATCGCTCAACAGCCGTGAACGAATCGGTTTACAGCACTACGGAAAAGCCCGCTGTTCCTGACATTGCGCAATTTTCGGCAACACGAAAAGAATATACCTACGGCGTTTATCCAAACCCATTCCAAGAAGATTTTACAGTGAATTTTGTACTCGAAGAAAAGACAAATGTAGCCGTGGAATTCTATTCTTTGGAGGGTGTGAAATTGGGAGAGATCTGCTCCAAACGCCTCTTGGATAAAGGAACTCACACGTTTGAATACAAAACACCTTCATTGCCGTCGAGCACCTATTTCGTGAAATTTATTTTCAACGATCAGGCGTTCGTCGAGCAGGTTATCAAAATTAAATAATGGCGCAAAAACCCTCTATACCTAAAGGAACACGAGATTTCGGCCCGCAAGAAATGATGCGCCGAAACTATATTTTCAAAACGATTCAACATACTTTTGAGCGATACGCTTACCTGCCCATCGAAACCCCTGCGATGGAAAATCTTTCAACTTTGCTTGGAAAATACGGAGAAGAAGGCGATAAACTCCTCTTCAAAATTCTTAATTCCGGAGATTTTTTGGATGGCGTGGAACTTACGAACGATGCCAAAAAACTCAGCACAATCATCTGCGAAAAAGGTCTGCGCTACGACTTGACTGTGCCTTTCGCTCGCTTTGTTGTGCAACATCAAAACGAACTGACCTTCCCGTTCAAACGCTACCAAATACAACCTGTTTGGCGTGCCGACCGTCCGCAAAAAGGACGCTATCGGGAATTTTTTCAATGCGATGTGGACGTGATCGGAAGTCAATCTCTGTTGAATGAAGCTGAACTGTTGAGCATTATTGATGCGGTTTACAGAAAACTCGGTATTCGTATAATCACAAAAATCAATAACCGAAAAATTCTTTCCGGAATTGCTGAAACCATTGGTGCGCCTGATAAAATCATAGATATTACAGTTGCTATTGATAAGTTGGACAAGATCGGTTTGGAGAATGTGAACAAAGAATTGAGCGAAAAAATTTCTGCGGAAGCGATTGCTAAACTGCAACCGATTTTGCTGATGCAGGGCGACTTTCAGAAGAAGATAGACGTTTTGAAAACAACTTTGCAAAACTCTGAAATTGGTTTGAAAGGAATTGCTGAGATTGCGGAATTGTTCGATTATATCAACGATTTGAACATTGAAATGCCTTGCGAATTGGACTTGACTTTGGCTCGTGGATTGAACTATTATACCGGTGCGATTTTTGAAGTGAAAGCCTTGGATGCCGCTATGGGCAGCATTTGTGGAGGAGGTCGATACGATGATTTAACCGGAATTTTCGGTTTGAAAAATATGTCGGGCGTAGGCGTTTCGTTCGGAGCTGATCGCATCTATGATGTGATGACCGAACTCAACCTTTTCCCGAAAGAATCAAGCATCGGATCGCAAGTGTTGTTTGTGAATTTCGGACGTTCGGAAACCCGCTTCATTCTTCCTATTCTGAAACGTTTGAGAGAAAAAAATATCGCTTGCGAACTCTATCCCGACACGGCAAAAATGCAAAAACAATTCAGTTATGCCAACGATCATAACATTCCATACGTTGCAATTATCGGCGAAGACGAAATAAAAACAAATACTATAACCATTAAAAAAATGCAAGACGGACAACAGGAAAAAATATCCGTTGAACAATTTTTAGATTATCCTTTTTAGAAAAATGAATCCACAAACATTTGAAATCCTTTCAAAGCCTCTAACAATCGAGCTTATCGATGCTATCCTTTCCGAAGATTACAAACTGACACTTTCGGAAGATGCCATTTTCAACATTGAACGTTGCCGTGAATATCTGGACGAAAAAATGGAAACCCAAGAAGAGCCGATTTATGGAATTACCACAGGTTTTGGCTCCCTTTGCAACCATTCCATTTCGTTTGAAGAGCTGGCGCAGTTGCAACACAATTTGGTGGTTTCGCACGCTTGCGGAACAGGCGATGAGGTTTCAACGGACATTGTGAAAATTATGCTTTTGTTGAAGATTCAATCGCTTTCGTATGGACATTCCGGCGTTCAGTTGCAAACGGTGCAACGCTTGATTGATATGTTCAACAACAATGTTTTGCCGGTTGTTTATCAACAAGGTTCATTAGGCGCATCGGGCGATTTGGCACCTTTGGCACATTTGTGTCTGCCTTTGCTCGGACTTGGCGAAGTGTATTTCAAAAATGCACGCCAATCAACAGATGCGATCTTTGATATTTTCAGTTGGAAAGCCATCGAACTGCAAAGCAAAGAAGGTTTGGCACTTTTGAATGGCACACAATTTATGAGTGCTCACGCAGTATATGCGTTGATCGACAGTTTGCGTTTATCCAATCAGGCAGATTTGATCGGAGCAATTTCTTTAGACGCATTCGACGGACGTTTGAGCCCTTTCCACGAGTTGATACAAAACATACGACATCACAAAGGACAAATCCAAACGGCTGCAAATATTCGCAAAATTTTAGAAGGAAGCAAATTGATCAATCGTCCGAAAGAACACGTGCAAGACCCGTATTCTTTTCGCTGTATCCCGCAAGTACACGGGGCTTCCAAAGATGCAATCAATTATGTTTTGGGTGTTGTTACGAATGAAATCAATGCTGTAACAGACAATCCGACTATTTTTGTGGAAGAAGATTTGGTTATTTCCGCAGGCAATTTTCACGGTCAACCTTTGGCTTTGGCAATGGATTTTCTATCCATCGCAATGGCAGAATTGGCGAGCATTTCCGAGCGTAGAACCTATCAACTCATTGGAGGCAAACGTGGACTTCCACACTTTCTTGTGGCTAAACCGGGCTTGAACAGTGGATTTATGATTCCGCAATATACCGCAGCCTCAATCGTGAGCCAAAACAAACAACTGTGTATGCCCGCATCCGTAGATTCCATCGAGTCTTCACAAGGTCAGGAAGACCACGTGAGTATGGGTGCAAATGCAGCTACAAAATTGTGCAGAGTGGTACACAATACCGAACGTGTTTTAGCTATCGAACTCTTCAATGCTGCACAGGCGTTGGAGTTTAGATATCCGACAACATCTTCTCCGATGATCGAAAAATTTGTGGATATGTATCGCAAACACGTTCCATTCATAGAAAACGACGAGTTGATGTATCCACATATTCAAGAAACTATCGACTTTTTGATGAATAATCCTGTATATTTCGACGAAAAATGAAAACCCAACCTCGCATAACAGCATCTAATTTTCTCAAAGAAGTTTCCAAACAGAACATAATGATTATTGGAGATGTGATGATCGACTCGTATTTATTCGGTCACGTGTCGCGCATTTCTCCGGAAGCACCTGTCCCTGTGGTTGACGTGCAAAAGCGGGAAGATCGTTTGGGCGGTGCGGCAAATGTGGCGTTGAATATCCAAGCAATGGGAGCAACGCCCATCATCTGTTCGGTTATCGGAAAAGATGAGAAATCAAAAACATTTGCTCAATTGTTGACCAAGGCAAAAATCTCGAAAAAAGGACTCATCAGCTCTTTGGAACGCTGCACTACGACTAAATTTCGCATCATTGGAAACAATATGCAAATGCTTCGTGTGGACGAAGAAAGTCGGCACGAATTGAGCAGTTCGGAAGAAAAACGCTTGTTGTCCAACATCATCAAAACCATTCGGGACAAACATATTGATGCAATTATTTTTCAAGATTACGACAAAGGTGTGATCACGAAATCGCTGATTGAACAAGTTGTGTATTACGCAAATAAGAGGAATATCCCGATATGTGTAGATCCAAAAAAACGACACTTCACGGACTACAAAAATGTTACTTTGATCAAACCGAATTTGAAAGAACTTTCGGAGGGATTAAATGTTTCTTTCGATATGAAAAATTTGGAAGAGATTGAAAAAGCAATGAAATTTCTGCGCAAGGAACAGGCTGTAGAGCTTGTTTTCACAACCCTTTCAGAGCTTGGCGTTGCGATATTGGATAAGAAAAAGTTTTTCCATCACCCTGCACACATTCGCCAGATTGCAGATGTTTCAGGAGCCGGAGATACTGTGATTAGTGTTGCCGCATTGTGTTTGGCATTGGGCTTTCAGTCGAAACCACAGGCACTTGCAAGGATTTCAAACCTTGCCGGAGGATTGGTTTGCGAATCGGTAGGCGTAGTTTCCATAGATAAAAAACGCCTTTTGGAAGAAATTAAACTGCATAAGTGCTTATAAAATTGTAACTGTTGAAAATTGTAAAATTCGTCATAGTATTGGTTGTTGTATGGGCTTCTAAATCGGAGGTTTGCGCTCAGCGTTCGCCCATTTCAAACAATCCGTATTACGATGACAAAGCGTTCCATTTCGGCTTCTTATTGGGTGGAAACAGGATGAATTTTCGAACCGATTTGAAAGAGGATTTCAAGGACAACGACACGCTTTACGGTATTTTACCCGCAGGGAAAATCGGTTTCACAGTGGGTATTGTAACCAATCTGAAATTGCATAAATACTGGGATTTGCGCTTTGTTCCAACGCTTTCTTTCGGCGCACGCAATCTGACTTATGCAATGGACGAAGGAACGCATACACTCACACAAACAGTTAAAAATATCGAATCCACATCGGTTGATTTTCCTTTGGAATTGAAATGGAAAGGAATGCGCTATCGAAGTCTGCGCCCCTACATAATCGGAGGTTTCCGATACAGTTTGGATATGGCATCCAATGCGAAAAAAAAGCAAAACCAAGATGATATTATCGTGAAATTGAAACGGGATGATATTCTTTTCACGACCGGGGTGGGATTTGATTTTTATTTACCTTTCCACAACAAAGTTGCCATAGAAGTCAAGATGGGATTCGGATTGAGAGATATGCTTGTTCGAGAAAACAACATCTTTACTGATGGTATTGCGGGTTTATACTCGAAGAATTTGCAATTTGTGATAACTTTTGAGTGATGGTGCAAGAACTTGAAATTGCTGTAAGCCCTGAAATTTCGGCACATTCGGAACGTTTGAAATCCGCTGTTGCAAAAAAGTTACGTATTCAAATTTCCGACATTAAGCATTTGAACATTCTGAAACGCTCTATTGACGGTCGTTCGAGAAAGGTCGTTGTGCGTTTAAGAATGAACGTTTATACCGGAGATTCTGTTTTTGAAAAAGAAATTATCCATATTGATTATAAAAAAACGGATGAAAATTCACGAAAGGTTTTGATTGTGGGTGCCGGTCCTGCGGGATTGTTTGCTGCTTTGGAATGTTTGGAAAGAGGCATAAAACCTGTGATTTTAGAGCGTGGAAAACCGGTAAGCGAGCGTAAAAAAGACATCGCACAACTGTCGGTCAAAGGTATTTTGAACGAAGATTCCAACTATTGTTTTGGCGAAGGCGGAGCGGGAACATTTTCCGATGGGAAATTATACACACGTTCAAACAAACGCGGAGATATTTCAAAAATACTGAAAACACTGATATTTCACGGTGCTAACGAAAATATCTTGATTGACGCGCACGCTCATATCGGTTCGGATCAATTGCCGAGAATTATTCAAAATATCCGAGAAACTATTCTTTCAAAAGGTGGAGAAATACGTTTCAATACCAAAGTTTGCGATTTTGAAATCAAAGACAACAAAGTGGTATCCGTACTCGATGGGAATAACGTTCGCATTCCTTGTGAAACGCTTATTTTAGCCACAGGACATTCGGCAGATGATATTTATGAATGGTTTCACGAACATCATTATGCACTTTCCGCAAAGCCTTTTGCAATGGGCGTTCGCTTGGAGCATCCGCAAGCGTTGATAGATCAAATGCAATATCGGCAATCTCCACGAAGTCCGCATTTGGAGGCAGCAACATACAGTGTTGTTACGCAGGTTGAGGGGCGTGGAGTGTTTTCGTTTTGTATGTGTCCGGGAGGGATGATTATTCCTGCATCAACAGAAGATCATTCTTTGGTTGTGAATGGAATGTCTAATTCGCAACGCAATTCGGAGTATGCCAATTCGGGCATTGTTGTAACGGTAGATGAGAACGATTACAAAGCGTTTGATTCTTTCGGGGCTTTATCAGGCTTGCGTTTCAGAGCATCTGTGGAAAAGAAATTTTTCGATGCAGGAGGAGGAAACTATCAAGCACCTGCACAAAAAATGTGTGATTTTGTGAATGGAAAAGTTTCGGAAAGTCTCAATAAAAGCACCTATCATCGAGGTTTAGTGTCTGTCGATTTCAATCAAATCCTACCCGATTTTATCGCCTCTTCCTTGCGCAAAGCCTTTGTTGATTTCAATCAAAAAAAGCGTGGATTTTTGACCAATGATGCGATGTTAATCGGTTTGGAATCTCGCACTTCATCGCCCGTTCGTATCTTGCGAAACGAGCATTTTCAACATATCCAAATTCACAATCTCTATCCTTGCGGGGAAGGTGCAGGCTATGCCGGAGGCATTGTTTCTTCTGCTATGGACGGGGTTGGGGTTGTGCAGGCGATTGGCGCGATCCACACGGTAAACGCAGAAAGATAAAAATTTCGTTGATTCGGTTATTATTTGTTAGGTTCAAGATAAGTTAAGATTTTTTTGTATCTTTGCGATTATAAAAAGAGGCTTAAAGGACAAAAAGGAGTCTGTTTTAAGGAATAATAAACAATAACAAATGAAAAACAAATTCAGCATAGGAGTATTATTTTCGATAATAATTTTATCCTATTCTCTATATGCTAAAGCCGAGCAGCCAAATGTTAAGCAATCTCACGAAATCGTGCTTGGTTCATTGCAACTCAAAGAACGGTTTAATCTGGGAATGGTTTTTAGCGGCGTGCAACTCGAATACAGATACGGCTTGCAATGGGAATTTGATAAACACAACATCCGCTATCAGCCCAAACTCGGAGCAGGAGCCGCTTTTAATCGAGGAATGCTTGGCGTGCAAATACACTTTGCTCCTATCAATGTTGCGTGGACACGGTTGCTTTACGAAAAAAACGGACATACCATTCAAGCCGGTGCAAATTTTATGACCGATTATAATTATCACTATTATCAGTTAAACGATGGACCTCTGTTTTGGACTACTGAAATTGGCATTTCTCCAATTCTGCGCTATGGTTATCAATGGAACGATAAGCGCATCAACTTTACGTTGCAAAACTCGCTTTTAGGCTTTACATCGCATCGACAAGGCTATGACCCGTATGTTTGGTGTTTTACTTGGCGAGATTTTGTTATAGAACCAAACAAAAATATGAAGTTTGGAAGTTTTAATCATTATAATCACACAACGGTTTCCGTAGAATTTATTCCAACGATTTCAAAGAAACATTCCGTTGTTTATGAGTTTGATTATTTGGGTTTCTATCAAGGAAATCGCTTTCATCGAATCAATCACAACGTAATATGGAGGATCGCATTATGAGAACAAAAATTCTGAAAATTTTAATAGCGTTTTTTTTGATTGCGTTAACATCATGCCTTAAAGAAGATCCTCTGAAAATTCCGTTTCAAAGTTTTTCTCCTGCTGATTTGGGCGATGGCTGGGATGTTGCAGCACCTGCAACGGTGGGCATAGACAGCGAAAAGTTGAAAGA
>QMCD01001809.1_pt1 | contig 14124 bp, 11 predicted proteins | sample 1821841 | NCBI WGS metagenome assembly QMCD01 (sample SAMN01991225, study PRJNA193472) | Termite gut metagenome, whole genome shotgun sequencing project. | isolation source: worker | host: Macrotermes natalensis | reverse complement strand
CGCTCTACAATAAAGAAAGGGAGATAGCGGCGACGCTGCAATCCGTGCTGGCGCAGACCGTGCCGCCTGCGGAAATAATAGTCGTCGATGACGGCTCCACCGACCGGGGTGCCTCTGTGGTACTATCGTCGGGCTCTCCGCTCATACGCCTGGTCTCCCAGTCCAATATGGGCGTGGCCGTGGCACGCAACCGCGGTGCGTGGGAAGCATCGGGCCGCTATGTGGCATTTCTCGACGCCGACGATATCTGGGAGCCCCGGTTCATCGAAACCATAACGGGATCGATAATCAGATATCCCGACTGCGCAATATATGCCACGGGATTCAACATCGTAAGGAAGCGCAGGAGCCGTCCGGCCACTTCACCCGAAAAAGAAGGCATCGTCGAAGATTTTTTCCGCGAGTCGATGAGCGGCTACATCTGCACATCCTCGTCGGTGGCGGTATCGAAAGACAGTTTCATTGCCGTGGGAGGATTTCCCCAGGGAATGAAGATAGGCGAAGACCTCTATCTGTGGATTAAAATGGGTATCCGCAGTCACATTTGGTGTAATGTATATGCTCGCAGAGTATGCCACATTCAGTGCGGCAAATATGAATACATTTGGAACAATTAATGCGCCGAGCTTTGAAATGGTTTTAATAGGCGCCATCATATCCGCCATAGGACTGGGAATCGGAACAGCAGTAAAACGTGTTGTGAAACAGAAATAGATACAGCTTGAGGTTATGTCAAAAGCCATAAGGATGCAAAGTTTCCTATGGCTTTTATAAATACGATCTCAAAGTCGAGATTAATGTGGGGAGCGCTACAGGTTTTCCAATATGATCATTCATGCCGGCTGCTATGCTCGCTTCGATATCTTCCTTAAAAACATTTGCGGACACCGCAATAATCGGAATTGTTTTTGCCCTAGGTATGTCAAGAGCTCTAATTGCGCGAGCCGCTTGATGTCCATCCATAACCGGCATTGCTAGATCCATTAAGATCAAGTCGTATTTTTGCGGCAACTCTCTAAAAATATTTAAAGCTGACTGACCATTATTTACACAATCGATAGAAACATTGGTTGGTTCAAGAAGAGCCATAATTATTTCTTGATTGACTTCCACATCTTCTGCAAGCAAAATATGTTTTCCGGCAAAACTTACATCCGCAAAAGAAGTCTCGAAGTCTTCTGTACAAGTTATATCTGGGTTGCCATAACCAAGATTTGCAGTAAATGAGAAAGTTGACCCTTTTCCCAACTCTGATTCAATCCAGATATCACCATTCATCATGTTGACAATGTTTTTTGATATAGCCAGACCAAGCCCGCTTCCTCCGTATACCCGTCCGGTACTGTCGGCTTGCTGAAAAGACCTAAAAAGTAGTTTTTGCTGTTCAGCGCTGATCCCTATACCGGTATCTGTAACTGAGATCCTTATAGTGCAAAAATCATTTTTATTACGCAAAAGATCTGCCTTTATTGAGATAGAACCTCTTTCGGGAGTAAATTTTATTGCATTTCCTACAATATTGGTAATGACTTGCGCCAAACGTTGATCATCACCAATGAGAACAGCCGGAATATTCTCATCGATAACAATCGAAAAATTCTGGCTCCTTCTCAGCAATTCTAAAATTAACTACGCTTTCAACCCGTTGTAGCATGCGCTTAAAATCAAACTCTTCATTAGCTAAATCAAATTTACCGGATTCAATTTTTGACATATCCAAAATATCGTTGATTACACCAAGAAGGTGATTAGATGCTTCGTCAATCTTATCCAAACTACGATCTTTTTGTTTGATGTCCGAAGATCTTTTTCCAATTGTTGTCATTCCAATTATCATTCCCATAGGAGTGCGAATCTCGTGGCTCATGTTTCTTAAGAATTCGGATTTAGCTTGCGAAGCAGCATTGGTTATTTCAACGGCTCTCTCCAGATCGGTTTTAGCATCAGTAAGCTCTTTCATCATTCGTGTACTGAACTTGCAGTAAACGTAATAGATAACATTTAGTCCTGTAGTAGCAATGAGAGAAATTACACTATACACAGTGGTGAAATTGGCTCCGAGCAAATTTATCGAAAATCCAAACATGATAATGATGAGCGCAATAAGTGTTGTAACAATATATGCAAGCAGACCTTTAGGCGAAAAGTAGGTTACTGAAATGATGGAAACTGTGCAGGTATAGATAAATACCAAGCTGTCGCCTTGGAGATAGATAGCACCAAATAAGACAGCTGCAATAATTATTGTCGGAGACAAAAATGCCGTAAGTGATGCACTTAGCTTAGATCGTTCCAAAATTACAAAACTTGCCAAAACAACTGTTCCCATGCCAATTCGAACACTAACATGGCTCATACCATAGAAAATATATGCATAAGTGAGAGTAATCGCTACGTACGCACAAAGAACAAGAAATATATATGCTGAAGCCCAGTTTTTTTCAGAGCCCCCAAAGACAAATTTTTTTACTGCAGCTATCACTATGGTTTTTTCTTCCCATCCACAACAAGATCAATATATGAGCTGATCTTATTCTCCATAAACCAATGATATGGTTAAGTTACCCCACAAAGCATAGTAAGTCGATATTATCCACTTAAAGTGATATTAATAATACACCATACGAAATATTGCACACAATGCTTTAACAAAATTACATGCATATTTGTACATCCATCAGCCAAAGTATGCTTGTCGTTACTTAAACTTAACAGTTTGTTAATCAAATCTTAATCTTGAAAGCATTGTTTGTGTAGCTGTTGTGTTGTTTACTTATACCAGAAAAAACGGTAAGCAATTTAAGCCCTTCCTTCATTCCATTATTGCCCGTTTTCTTTCCTGGTGTAAGCAACTCTTCATCCAAGCAGTGCAAGAGTTGCTTTTAGCCATCCTCAACCAGTTCGTTCGCGGTTTGCTATCTAGCGCACTGTTAAAGCTATAGATAATATGAGTATGCAGGCAGAATCATTGTTAATATTGCAGATAACTGCATATATGGGCGATCAATATCAAAATATTACATTTGGTTGTGGACGGGAATGGGGAGTAAAAATGAAGATCATGTTAGCTGACAATGATCTATCTATCCATACGATCGTTGAGAAAATGGCAGAGCGCCAAAAGATTGAGTTTGTTGGAGCAACAAGCGGAAGTGAAGCGTTGAAGCTGTTTGTTAAATGCAATCCGGACTTAGTAATTTTGTATGCATTGATGCCAGATATAGACGGATTTCATGTATGCAAAGAAATAAGGTCTCTGGGATCTGATGTTTTGATCATAATGTTGTTTTCTAGGGGCGAGGCAATTGACAAATGTATAGGTTACGATGCAGGTTGCGATGACTACCAACTTAAGCCATTTAGTCCGGTTGAGCTTATGATGCGCATAACAGCCCTGCTTAGACGCCATAGACATGAAATTACGCCGATCAAGAATCGAATAGAAGTCGGCGATCTGGTCTTAGATAATAAACGCAAAACAGTATTTATAAATGGCAAGAGTGTCTTACTTACACCTAAGGAGTTTATGATCCTCGCGATACTTGCAAGTCATCCCGGTAAAGTATTTTCTCAGGAGCAATTAGTCGAAGCGGTGTGGGGCAAGGAGTATGTTGGCTCAACCAGCTGTATTGCGGTTTTTGTAAACAAAATACGCGATAAGATTGAGCCGGATGCCACAAATCCTCAGTACTTGCAGACAGCTTGTCGCTTTGGCTACCGCTTTGGTAGTTAGCTTCTTTTGACTAAAATGTGATAAATTACATATAGCTATTTAAAATAGCTAAAATATAGCAAGGGGAGAGGAAATTGATATGGTTTTGTTAAAACGCGCGTCTAAGTCTGTACAAAAATCAGCCCCGGCAACTAAAAAGCTTACAATGCTTGCGTTTTATGCACTCACTGTAGCAATGGTTATGGATTTACACCAATATCCACTTTTTGCAACCTCCGGGCTAAGTTTGATATTTTTTTTGTTGGTAGGAGGGCTATTGTGGTTTATTCCGGTAGCTTTTTGCTCAGCAGAGATGGCTACGGTTGAAAAATGGGAACCTGGCGGCATATATGTTTGGGTAAAGAACACATTAGGTGAGCGCTGGGGATTTGCAGCCGTTTTCTTTCAATGGTTTCAAATCACTGTTGGTTTTATTGCCATGCTTTATTTTATTGTTGGTGCTATTGCGGCGGCTATAGGCATAGCACCGCTTTCTACAGATCCGGTAATGAAGCTTGTTGCTGTGATAATTTTGTTTTGGCTCATCACTTTGTTCCAACTTGGTGGCACTAAAATTACCGAACGCTTTGGCGATATTGGCAGTATTGTAGGGATTATCATTCCCACGATAATCTTGTTTTCTTTAAGCGCGTTCTACATTATCTCCGGCGGACATGCGCAAATCGAGATCAGCCCCAAAGCGTTAATTCCGGACTTTTCAAAACCGGCAACTTTGGTAGTGTTTGTGGCTTTCATTCTTTCGTATATGGGTGTTGAGGCATCAGCCTCTTATGCTTCTGAGCTAAAAGACCCAAAGCACAATTATCGTTTAGCAATGCTTTTGGTGGTCATAACAGCTTTGGCGCTCAATACCATTGGGGGTATGGCGGTTGCACTAACAGTGCCAACAGAGCAACTTTCTCTTAGTATGGGTATTACGCAAGCATTGTCGGTGCTGTTTACAAACGCCGGCATACACTTTAGTTACGCCGCAAACATCGTTGCGTTGCTGATTGCAGTTGGTGTTACAGCAGAAGTATCAGGATGGATCGTTGGGCCTTCACGCGGAATTTACATGACTGCCAAACAAGGATTGTTACCTAAAGGACTCGCAAAACTTAATCGTAATAATGTGCCGATGCGTTTGATTCTTATACAGGCAGGATTGGAAACCGTTTGGGCAACAATCGTTACTTTAGGCGGAGGCGGTCACAACATGTCGTACCTGATTGCCGTTGCCTTAACTGTAGTTATTTACCTGGCTGCTTACTTGTTGTTGTTTGCCGGATATTTTGTACTGACATTTAAATTGAACAACTTAAAACGTTCATATCAAGTTTGGGGAGGAAGACCCGGAAAAGTAATCACGGCAGGAGTGGGCACCATAACATCACTGGCAGCCTTGGGTATATCGTTTGTTCCGCCTTCGTCAGTTCAAGGAGCAGATGTGATCGTGTATACAACGATCTTGGTGTCCGGTTATCTTGTTGCATTGGCAGCGCCTTTCATAATTTATGCCTTTCGTGATAAGAAGCAAATCGGTGCTGTTGAACCTACAAAGCATATTGCTGTTGAGGATATAAGAAATCTTACGCCTCCATGTTATCGCGGTGTTCATGATTGTTACTATGAGGAAAGAGACAAAAAGTGATGGCTATTTATCAGTTACGGTATACCGGTGAAGCTACTTTTAGCACAACATATGCATTAAGGTCGTTGCCTCTACCGTCAGATGTGTATCTTGCGGTGGTAACAACTCGATCAGAAATCTTGTCTAGTAGTTCATCTATCTCATGCTCGAAAAATGAGTGGCAGTATCTAAATTGATCGGTGGTGTCACTCCATCCGAGCAAGAAGTCATTTTCGTCCAGATCCAAGGAAGTGTATTTATCTTGTCCGCGCTGATGTGCTAACAAGGCTTTTTCTCTCAAAGCATCGTTTTTTAAAAACTGCCAAAAAGATATGATGACGTAACCGCCGGGCTTTGTTTTTTCTATAAGTGTTTCTAGGATTGTCTGGCGATGCGGCTGGCTTGGAATGTGGTGCATAAAGCCAAAAGCAACAGAGATATCGCAAAGTGGAGCCTCTAGCTGCGAGGCAAGGTCTTGCTGCTCAAGTAAAGCGGCAACAATATCCAGATTTTGGTAATTAACTTTTTGAGTTGTAGCTTTTAAGTTATCTCCTAAAAAACCACCCCCAAGAGTACTCAGCAGGAGATCTTCGCAATTATCAACTGCGTAAAAAGTCAGTTTTGATCCCGGTAGCATAGAGTCAGCCTCAGAGCTAAGCCACTGTTCAAAACGCAAGTTACCGCAGGCCAGATCCAATATTGATATAGTTTCGTGCTCCTTAAACTCCGGTGCCAGCAAATCCAAGCTCCTTATCCAACCAGGCCAAGGTGCTTGGCGGGTAGCTGAAAACGACTCGCTGTTTTCGCGATAGAAATCGTTATTGATCTCACATAGTATTTTTACTGTATTTTCATTCATCATGCATCAAAACCATTTTATATTATAGAATCGATATCTGTGGAAAAGATTATTTTAGACATACTGAATGTCTTACGAGACGGAAAAGACTTGGACGAGCAATTGCTTGCCAAGATTATTCACGCGCACAATAGCGGCATTAAGGACAACAAGCGTCACCATGCTAAGAAAAAGCTGCTACCATATTATCTGAAGGTAAAACAATCAGACCAAAAGCGCTGGATCTCATGGGATATCAACGATGATCTTGAGGTGCAGTTGATAAAAACTTTGCAGGTAAAGCCGCGACGGACGGCTTCAGGGGTAGCAACGATCACAGTTATAACCAAACCTTGGAAGTGCTCTAGCAATTGTCTTTATTGCCCTAACGACCTACGAATGCCCAAGAGCTACCTAAGCGATGAGCCGGCATGTCAAAGAGCTGAACGCAACTACTTTGACCCGTATCTCCAAGTGGCATCCAGGCTGCGTGCCTTAACACACATGGGTCATGCTACTGACAAGATTGAGCTGATAATTTTGGGCGGTACTTGGAGTGATTATTCAAAAGCGTACCAGATTTGGTTTGTCAAAGAGCTTTTTAGAGCGCTTAATGATGGAGGAGACCTAAGATGCGGAGAAGATGTCGAGCTAAGCGCAAAACTTAGACGCAAGTTCTATAAAGATGCAGGTCTTTCAAACGATGAAACAGAACTGCATGAGAATGTAGCGAGCGAGCAGCAGAAAATAGACAAAGGCGAGACAACTTACAATCAGGCTATGCAGCGGCTTTACAAAGATAATGCGATCTGGCAAAAAATCGCTCACGAACAGACTGCTTCTTTGGATGAGTTATACAAACAGCACAAGATAAATGAGAGTACCACGCATCGAGTTGTTGGGTTGGTGGTAGAGACGCGTCCGGATGTTATCGATTGCGATAATCTTACACTGCTTCGCCAACTTGGTTGCACCAAGGTACAGATTGGTGTTCAGAGTTTAAGCCCCGAGATCCTCTACATGAATAATCGCGGTATTAGTGTGACAAAGATTCAAGAGGCTTTTGAGCTTTTGCGCTTATTTGGCTTTAAGATACACGCCCATTTTATGGTGAATCTTTATGGATCATCTGTTGAGGCAGACAAGCAAGACTTCAAACGATTTGTAACTGAAAAGCCATTTCAGCCGGATGAGGTCAAGCTTTATCCTTGCTCGCTTGTGAATGGTACCGGGCTTTGTGCGCACTACAGCGCTGGCAGTTGGCGACCATATAGTGAGGATGAATTGATCGATATATTGGTGGCAGACGTAATCGCAACTCCACCTTTTATTAGAATCTCTCGCATGATCAGGGATATATCAGCCAAAGACATTATGGTGGGTAATAAAAAGACAAATCTACGCCAAATGGTCGAGGCTGAAGTAAGGAAGCTATGCACAGAGGTTTCAGAGATACGCTTTAGAGAAATTGCATCAAGTGAGACAGATATTGGTGAGTTGAGATTAGATGATTTCACCTACGAAACAACAGCAACAGTGGAACACTTTTTGCAGTGGGTAACACCTGCGAATAAAATTGCCGGCTTCTTGCGTTTGTCACTGCCCAAGCAAAACGTGCCAATCCGGCAGCAAGCGAAACTGCCGTTTGCAAAAGACGAGGCGATGATCAGAGAAGTGCATATCTATGGAAAAGTTGCCAAAATAAGCGCCGCCGGTGAAAACGCTCAGCACCTGGGGCTAGGCAAACAGCTTATCGAATCAGCATGCGTAATAGCTGTCAAGGCCGGCTGCAACAAAATGAATGTAATCAGCTCCGTAGGTACCAGAGAGTACTATCGCAACTTGGGCTTTGAGGATAATAAGTTATATCAGCGAAGGACATTAAATCAGGGTTGATACCAGATAGATAATTACCTTTCAGCTCAATTGTGTTACGATTTGTCGGTTAAAAAAAGGGGAGGCAAAGCGTTGAGTTTTGCTCAATTTTTCGAGAAGTTTTAACGCCATTGGAGGGCAAAATATGTTTGAAAACTTAAAACAGGCAAAAGAATTCTGTGCAGAAAATGAGATCATGATGGTCGATTTTATGATGGTCGACATTGATGGTCGTTGGCGTCACTTGACTATGCCTGTAGAAAGACTCACAGACGACATACTCACAGACGGTGTTGGCTTTGACGGATCGAACTACGGTTTTGCCCCGATCGAAAAAAGCGACATGGTGTTTGTGCCGGATCTAAGCAGTGCGTACGTAGATGTATTTGAAGAGATCCCTACACTTGCGATGATCGGAGACGTGTACGTTATTGATCTGCCTAATAACTACCGCTTTGATCAGTATCCAAGAAACGTGGCTATGCGCGCTCAGGAGTATATGAAAGACCTGGGAATTGCCGATGAGATGCGTATTGGTCCGGAGTTTGAGTTTCATGTCTTTGATCGCGTAAGCTACGATGTGGAGCCAAGTGGTGCGTATTACAGCGTAGACTGTGAGCAGGCTGAATGGAACACCGGTGACGAAGACGATAACCTTGGTTACAAAATGCCTCACAAAGGTGGCTACCATATGGCGCTACCTATGGATAGACTGAGCGGTTTTCGCTCCAGATTAACATTACTTATGGAAAAACAAGGGATCGCGGTCAAGTATCACCATCATGAAGTTGGTGGCCCGGGGCAGCTGGAGATCGAAGTCGAGATGGGCGGCATGCTTGAGATGTCGGACAAAACCATGATGACCAAATACTTGGTAAAGAATCTGGCCTTTGAAGAAGATAAATCGGCAACCTTTATGCCAAAACCAATATATGCAGAGGCCGGTAACGGCATGCACGTGCACATGCATCTTTTTAAGGATGGTAAGCCATTGTTTTATGATGAGAATGGTTACTCGCAGTTAAGCGATATGGCACTGCATTTCATAGGCGGTCTACTGACTCATGCTCGTGCGTTATGTGCGTTTACCAATCCCAGCACAAATTCATATAAGCGCTTAGTTCCGGGTTACGAAGCACCGGTCACTATTGGATATGCAACATCCAATCGCAGCAGCGTTGTGCGTATCCCGGCTTACGCCAAAGGCCCCAACAAAAAGCGCTTTGAGTTGCGCAGTCCTGACGGCACATGCAATCCGTATTACGCATTCTCAGCAATTCTTATGGCCGGTCTTGACGGCATTCAAAAAAAGATCGACCCAAGCAAAGAAGGCTTTGGGCCATACGACTTTAACCTCTACGACTTAAGCGCCGAGGAGCAAAAAAAGATTAAGCAACTACCGCGTTCTCTGGATGAGGCTTTGGATGCGTTAGAGGCTGACAGTGAGTTCCTTTTAGCCGGTGACGTATTCCCACAACGCTTAATAGACATTTGGATCGAGAAAAGGCGCAAGGACGCTGCGAAGTACAACCAGCTCCCACAACCGATAGAGTTTGAGATGTATTACGACCTTTAATTGTTCGGTTACGGGCTGTATCAAAAGTAAAAGCATAGACCAGACCACTATTTCTCCCTGTCGTTTTCGCACTCCTATGGATTCCCGCGCCCCCTCTGTCATTCCCGCGCCCCCTCTGTCATTCCCGCGAAGGCGGGAATCCATAATAAACAATTATAACTATGTGAAAAGTTAATGAAGTCTTTTTGCCATAAGACTTTTGATGCTGCTTCTTTGTTACGCATTAGAAATCGATGTAAATGAGTCGTAAGGTTTAGTTTCAGCTACCAAGTAATCGTTGATTGAATAGGTATACCTCGCTTTCTACAATTGAATATACATGTAAGTACAAAGAAACTTACAAATATTCAGGTTTGGAAACAAGCCAGAAAGCGAGGTGGATGAATGTCTTCAGAAGAGTCCTTTGTTTACACTGCGTGTCCGGGGTGGGGTGATCACGATTACTGTGCTCTAAAGACGATAGTAAAAGACGGCAAGATCTTGCGTACAGAGCGTGTTATTTACTCCGATCCCGAAGAGCCGGATGGACATATCTGTCAGAAAGGTTGCTTGGCTGCAAGAATGCCGTATGATCCAAAACGTCTTATGCACCCACTTAAAAGAGCAGGAGAACGCGGCGAGGGTAAGTGGGAAAAGATCAGCTGGGATCAGGCTCTAGATGAGATCGCAGAAAAACTGCAAGCTATTGCCGAGAAATATGGCAAAGATTCTATTGTGTATTGGACACTTGCTGCAGGTGTTCCGCCATCCAACGGTTTTACTTCATTAATGGTTAATCGCTTTGCAAATCTTTATGGCGGAACAAATCCAATGGCATCAATCGGTCTGGATAATGGGCCATTTTACACAACCTTTTATACTGTGAATACAGCTTTTCTCCATATTTTGATGGATCCTCGAAATCTTATCGGTACTGACCTCCTGTATATCTGGGGGTGTAATCCAATCGAAAATCAAATGCGTGCTGCGCAAAATATCGTTCGTGCCAGAGAAGCCGGTGCAAAGATTGTTGACATCGGGCTCATCTATGACGGTACTGCCGGTTATGCTGACGAATTTTACGGCATCAAGCCGGGTTCAGATTCTTACCTTGGTATGGCAATGATTGACTACATCTTAGCTAACGGACTTGAAAATAAACAATATCTGAGAGATTACTCCATTGCCGCCTATATGGTTCGTGACGATAATGGAATGTTGCTCAGAGATGCAGATGGTAATTTCTTTGTTTACGACGAAGATAAAGCTGCTCTAACCAATGTTGCTCCAGCTGCCGGGGCATATTCCGGAAACAATATCGCATTTTACGGACATTATGAATGCGATGGTGTGGCAGTAACACCGGTACTGCAGATGCTCAAAGAACGTGCGGCAACGTACACAATAGATGTAGTGTCTGAAAAGACCGGGCTTTTGCCGGAGCACATAACTAAACTTGCTAAAGAGTGGGCAGAAGCCAAAAACGCCTTTATTGCTACCGGTTATGGACTTCGATATGCTAACGCTAATGAGACTTGTCGTATTCTCAACCTGCTCGGCATCCTTACCGGAAGACTCGGAACGCCAAAGAGCGGTGTTATTGAGGGGCTGCAGTTCCAGAGTTATCCTATTGTTACCAATGACGGACCTATAAACATGCCGAATGGCCCGGATAATGTTAAATCAGTATCTGTGAGAATGCCTGATTGGTTTGAGATTGCCCAAACCGATGCCAGTCCTTACAAAGCGCTGTTTACACCAAACGGAAATCCGGTGCACCAACAGCCCGATCGTCAGCGTTGGTTGGACATTATCAAGAATATGGAGCTGGTTGTAGACATTGATGTGTGGATGACTGATACCGGAGAGTTGGCAGATTATGTGCTTCCTGACTGCATGCCATTTGAGCGAGAAGAACTGATATCTTCGGCATGCTACAACCACTTGGTTTTGCAAGAAGCCGCAATTGAACCACAAGGTGACGTGCGCGATCCGGTATATATTTGGTCAGAACTTGCCAAGCGCGTAGGACTTGGCGATTACTTTGACAAAACCATTCAGGAGTGGATTGATGTTCGCCTCGACACCGATTTTCCGGCAATTGCCACCTTGGAACCAAAGGTAGATTACAAGCGCCTTAAGGCCGAGAAAATGATTCGTGTTAATAATCCGGCGGAGCCAAAGTTTGATCCATATATGGATAAGACTTTTGACACTGAGACGGGGCGCATGGAGATATATTGGGAGCGCTTGCTCGAGTTTGACTTAGCGCTTCCTCGCCCACTGCCTTGTTATAAAGTAGGCAGCTCCACTGAATATCCATATCAGCTATTTACCGGTCGCCAGCGTTTCTTTATGCAATCTAGCTTTACTGATGATCCTATCAACATCAAGTTATCGGGAGATACTCCATCAACACGCATCAACCCGAAAGACGCTGTAGAGCTAGATCTTGTAGACGATGATAAGGTTGAAGTCTATAACGACCGTGGACACGTAGTAACTCGACTTGAGATTGATGAGTCTGTGCCCGCAGGCACTATTCACGTTTGGTTTGGTTGGCGCAGAAGCCAGTTTGAAGAGGGGACATACGCCGAGATAACCACACAGTGCTCAAACAAAGAAACTGCAGGTCCGGTAGAGGACAAGTGGTTTGCCGATTGGCTGGCAGCCGGTCACGTACAAAACCCATTTGTGGAGATGATATCCACAGAGATTGGTTCGACCGATGCTTATTGGGATTCATATTGCAACATTCGCAAATACGCAGCGGAAAAGGAGGCCTAAAATGGCAGTTGGAATTTTGGTCGATCTAGAGCGTTGCGTGGGTTGTTGGACTTGTTCTATGGCATGCAAAATGGGCTGGAGTTTGGAAGATGAAGAGTATAGATTGTTTGTGAGAACACTAGGTTCCGGTGCAGGCATTGATCGCCCGCAAGGCGTTTATCCTGATTTGAAAATGTCTTGGCAACCGATATATCAAAAGAGCTGTACTTTTTGTGCTCCACGTGTAGCGGACGGCGATAAACCTTTCTGCAGTTGCAGCTGTCCTACAAATGCTATTTCGTTTGGAGACCCGGCTGATGAAAACTCTGACATTGCCAAAGAGATGAAGCGCTGTAAGGACATGAAATATCGCATATTTGAAATGCCGGCGTATGAAGGCAGCAAAGCTAACATTAGCTATGCAACAAAGGCATAAGGTATTAAGAATGGTTTAAACTGTTTTACGAATAGGCGGGAATCCACAAACGCGCAAGCTCACGACAATGGATTCCCGCCTACGCGAAAATGACAGAAGTGTTGTGGATTTGACGGGCGTGGGTTTGGTAGAAAGCGAACAGCTTCATTTGTCTTTTATCCACAGACAAAACTCATGCGTTGGTTTTTTGCCAGTACATGGGTGGCTTTGATCATCATTTCCCGATTGAAAAGACTGTCTTCACCGGATGCATTAAACAACATGTCATCGATCTTTGCTGCTGTTTGCCATAGAAGATTTAATCCTTTGTTGGTAATATCTACTAAACTTGTTCGTTTATCAAAGCTACTCTTGTTTTTCAAAACAAGCTTTTCTTCTCCTAACTTAGAGCACGCAACAGTAGTGTCGCTGGTTTTGAGCAGTAACGCACGTGCGAGATTGCCTATTGTGGTTTTATTGGATCTTTCGTGGAGCTCAAACAAGATTCTGAACTCATTGTTGTTTACTTCAAATTGATTTAGCAGATCGACCATCTTTTTCTCATATAGTACTAAAGCATTTAGAACTGACCTATCTACCAGATAGTTAGGGTTTTGTGAAACAAATAAATAGTTGTCCTCGTACACCTCAATGCACTGGCTAATCAAATCTTTAAGAAAAGACCCTAGTGGCTGAGTGAAATGTATTTCTGCTGCCATGAGTATCTTGTGAGCATGACGAGTCAACTTAAGACCTTCGGGCAGAATGAATATTTCTGCCAGTCTACGGTCATAATGATCTTGACGTTTTACTAAAAGGCCGTTGGTTGAAAGGTGATTTACAATATAGTTAGTGGTACTGGGCGATAGCTGAAGTGATGACGCGATGTCATTTAGACACATTGTACGGTTTTGCTCCAAGCAACTTAAGACTCGAAATTGCGGTATCGTTAACCCGCAAGTTTCTTTGAGTATCGAACGCAGGTACTTTATCCAAATAGAAATAACAGCTAAAAGGTCGGTAGTTAGAGGAAAGCGGAGATTCATTGATCACCTTTCCGAAGCACTCAGACTCTAGAGCAGCGCACAAAAGCATTGCTCACAATTATACCCATTATATTTATAAAAGCTATTAAACTAATGCAAAGAAAATGCAAAAGTGTCGCATCCTATTATTGGATACGACACTTTTTAAAAAGTATTAAATCAGGCTTTCTGAGATATCTAATTGGTAGCTGGTCGTGCTGCGGCTGCATTGCCGCCGGCATCGTATGTTCTTTGTTAGTTTCTGATAATGTAAACGGCAGTTGTTTCGCAGCCAGGAATATCCCTAT
>QMCD01001491.1_pt1 | contig 14125 bp, 27 predicted proteins | sample 1821841 | NCBI WGS metagenome assembly QMCD01 (sample SAMN01991225, study PRJNA193472) | Termite gut metagenome, whole genome shotgun sequencing project. | isolation source: worker | host: Macrotermes natalensis | reverse complement strand
AAAAATTTTAGGTGATATATGGATAATAGATATTTATTTAGAGGAAAAAATAAAAGTGGAGAATGGCTAATAGGAAGTTTAATAATGACAAAAGATTATGTATATATATTTCCTAATAATAAGAATAAGGAAGATATGGATAGTATTCAAGAAGTTGGAATTCTAACGGTAAATCAATCTACTGGAATGAGAGATTGTAATGGTACTTTAGTTTATGAATGTGATATATTAAAACAAGAAAATAAATATTTTACAGTCAAATGGGATTCAATAAATAATAAATGGATTATTCATAATGACGAAGAAGAAACATATTTAGATAATGCATATTATGCAATTATAATTGGTAATGCATACGATAATCCAGACTTGTTATAAGGAGGTATAAGTTTTGTATATAGTTTGCTGTCCAAAATGCAAATCTTCTGTAATAATAAAAATTGCGAAATTAAATGGTGGAACTTTTAAGTGTTGCGAATGCGATGAAATGTTTGCAATAAATAATTCATATGTTGATTATAAGAAGGATGATAATAATGACTAGTTTCAAAAGATATGATTTAAAAGTAGCTTATGATGATAAAGATAATAATAGAATATATGAAATTTTAAAATCATTAACATATAATAATAAAAATTTTACAGGAATTGATAACGCTATTAGTATATATGGAACATGGTGGGATAATGATCCTATTTGGGAAAATTATGAACAAGAGATGATATGGTTATCAAAACAATATCCTAACGAAGTATTTATATTAAGATATTATGAATATATTGAAGATATATGGAAAAAATATTTTAAGAATGGAGAAATTATAAAGGAGTGTGATAATAATAGCAAGACATGATCAATATATGGGGTTAAATCATAAAGCATTAAAGTTCTTAGAAGAAAATAAAGCAAAAGAAATTGGATCATATAAAATGATAGTTGGAGCATATTCAAATGATTTCATATATGGAAGTATATATGAGATAATAAATGAAAATGAGCAAGGATTTAATTATGCAGACACCTACATTGAAGTAGTTGACTTCGAGCCATGGAGTTCAGGCCCAATGTATTTTATTGCATTGTTTAATATGAATACTAAACAAGTAGAGTTTAGGTGGACTAATAAGGAACTAGCTATATATGGAGAAAAAAGGAGCAATATATAATGGAAATGATTCATCTTTATAATGACATTGATGGGTATATTGGCTATGTAACAAGAGAAAAAGCGGAAGAGATTAAGAGGTACTGGGGAGGCACATATTTAGAGACTAACACAAGGCTTACCGCGCTGCAAGCTCAACAAATATTTGATAAGGAGTGACTATATATGACAATTAAATATGTAGTTAATAATTGTTTTGGTGGATTTGGACTATCAGATATCGCAATACAAAGATATAAAGAATTAAAGAATATTAATCCTGCTATCAAGATTTACGAGCATAATATCGAAAGAGACGATCCAGCTCTAGTACAGGTTATAGAAGAAATGGGAGAAAAGGCAAATGGGAGACTTGCAGAATTAAAGATAGTTGAATTGAATATAGATTATACTATAAATGATTATGATGGAGTAGAACAAATTTTAATTATACCACCGAATAATATAATCGGATATATGGTAGCTATTGGAGATGATGAGTGATATGAAGTTTGTTATTAATACATGTTTTGGCGGGTTTGGATTATCTAATAAAGCAATAAAAAGATATATTGAATTGCGGGGTCAAACCCCGCATTGTTATTTATATGATTATGATACAAAGACATATAATAAATGTCATGAAGATGATTATATGAAACATTTAATGCATTGGGCAACTAAAGATTTAGGAGAGAGCTTCTCATCTTTTGATAGTAGCATGTATAAATATATTTTATACGATCCGAATATAAGTAGAAATGATCCATATTTGATTCAAGTTGTAGAAGAACTTGGAGAAGAAGCAAATGGAAATTATGCAGAATTAGAAGTAGTAGAATATGAATTAGATTATGAAATAAAAAATTATGATGGAAAAGAAACTCTTAGTGTATATATGAATGAGGTGTTTAAGTGAGTACAAGAGGCGCATGGGGATTTAGAATTAATGGAGAAGATTATCTAGCATGCAATCATTATGATTCATATCCTACCGGACTAGGCAATGAGATAATTGGATTTTGTAATAGTCATACACTAATTGAACTAGAACAAATATTTAATCGTATAAAATGGATATCAGATTTTAATAATAAATCTATAGATTTTAATGATATAGATTTTAATAAGAAAGATATAATTGTATTAAGAAATTCTAAAAATAATTTTATAAAGAATAGCCTATTCTGTGAGTACGCATACATTATAAATCTTGATACAGGAAAATTAGAATATTATGAAGGATATCAAGATCAACCAGATGAAACAAATAGGTTTGGAATCGAAAAGCAAAAAGATTATGATTTTTATCCTTGTAAAAAGATTGAAGAGTTTATACTAGGACAATGGATCCCGTTATTCAAGGAGGGGTATTAATTATGGCACATATGGTAGAATCTATGTTTTATGATGTTAGAGAAACTCCTTGGCATGAACTTGGATTACCAGTTATTGGAAGTTTAACAAGTGAAGATGCAATAAAGATGGCGGGTATCGACTGGCTAGTAGAGAAACACAATGTAGTTGTAGATGGCAAAGTAGTGCAGGGTTATAAAGCAAATGTTCGTACAAAAGCTAGACTACTTGACGAATATGGAAAACAACAGTATAATGATAATAGAGCAATTGCTTATCGCCCAGACGAAGTATTGGGTATTGTGTCGGATCGGTATTCAATTGTGCAAAACTTTGATGCTTTTAGTTTTGTTGATAATCTAATAAGCGATGAAGTACGATATGAAACTGCTGGATCATTGCAAAACGGGAAGCGTGTTTGGATACTTGCAAAGATGCCAGAAAGAAAAATATTAGATGATTCATTTGAGCCTTATATTTGTTTCTCTAATAGCTTTGATGGTACGTCCGCAATTCGTGTTAATCTTACTCCAATAAGGGTATGCTGTTCGAATACTTTAAACTTATGTTTGAACACGGCAAAAAGAAGTTGGAGTACAAAACATATGGGAGATATGCAGGGTAAGCTAGAAGCTGCTAGAATAACTCTGGAACTGGCTGATACTTATTATACTGAATTAGAATTAGAAGCGCAACGGCTAGCAAAGAAAGCATTTACTGATGCAGAATTTAAGGATTTACTTGAAGAATTGTTCAATAAGAAAGATGAAGATAAAGTTTTGACTAATAGACAGATTGAGAATATAAAATATAATATTACAGCTGCAAATTTCTGCTATAATCAACCAGATATAGATAAGTTTAGAGGAACAGCATGGGGCATTATTAACTCATTTAGTGATTTTGCATATCATGTAAAACCGTTACGGCAAACACAAAGCTATGCAGAAAATCAATGGGCAAAGAATATAGATGGGAATAGTATTCTTGATAAAGTCTATGAGTTAGTTGCTGCCTAACAATATTATATTTTAGGAGGAATTATAATGGCTTTTAATATTGGGAAAATGTCTCTTACGGTTCGCGATTTCTTGAAGCAGATAGAGAAAGGTAATATAACTTACGATAACTATATTCAACGTGGAGATGTTTGGAGCGAAAAAGATAAGTCATTACTAATAGATACAATTTTGAATAGATATATAATTCCTCCTATGCATTTTAGTAAATCAAATGAAGGAATATATGACGCGATCGATGGACGTCAAAGGACAACAACAATATATAAATATGTTAATAATGAGTTTGCATTATCTGGACTTGATCCAGTTATGGTTGATGATGATAGCGGAAATGAAATGGATGTAAATGGATTAACATTTTCTGAACTTTCGGAAGATATGCAGAATTCTATCAAAGATTATGTATTAGATATGATTTATGTAGAAAACTGCGATCAGGCTGTGTTTAATCAGATGTTTATGAGGATAAATATGGGTAAGCCTCTCAAGTCATTTATGAAGGTAAGAGCTAATTGTGAATATATGGATGAGTTTCATGAATTAGCAGGACATCCAGCAATACAAAGAGTTATGACCCCATCAAGAGCAAGCAACAAAACAGATGATCTAATAGCAATGCAGATGTATATTCTACTTTATACAGATATACCATCATTCGTACCCGCTGATATTGAAGAAACAATTGTACATGCAGAACTAAAGCAAAGCCAATTCAAGCAGATGAATGAGATTCTTGATCTAGCAGAAGCAGTTATAACTAATGGATTTGATCCAGAAACAAAAGCAGACAAGAAAATAATAACAAAACTTAAAGTGCAAAACCATTTTATTGCATTGATTTATCTTTGCAGCAAAGTAAAAGATGAAGATAAGGTTATTGATTTAGTTAGAAAGTTTTTTGGTGGAAGCGGCAAAGGAGCAAGTATAGATGCAAGTTATAATTCCTCTTGCGGCCCAGGAGCAAATACGCCAACAGCAATTAAGCGTCGTATAGATGCATTAAATAATTTAATGAGGTAAATCTAATCCCAGTCACTAGATGGAGTGCTTGTAGGTTCGAATCCTAGCTGGGAATTTAACCTAATAAAAGGAGTGTTATGTTTAATGAAAACTAATTTTGAAATTTGGAAAGAAAAATTGATAGTAGAAGAAATGGCTAATATATTCTGTTCAACTAATTTATGTACTGAATGTCCTGCTTACAATGATTGTGATTTAGGTGGAGATTTTTGTATGGATGGATTTATGAAATGGGCAAATAGTCATCCTAATTATTATTGCAGTATATGCAATGCACGATTTGAAAATGAAAAAGATAAAAATAATTGCGAATTAAAACATATTAAACCAATAGATATAGTAAAATATATATATACTCATGAAAATACAATTCCAAAATATATTAGTATTAAATTAGAAAATGGAACAATAGTAACATACGAGAGTTTGGAATAAAAAAAGGAGGAATTATTTTTGATAAATAAAAACATAAAATTTTATAATAATGGAAATTATTTTGTAGCAATTAATTTAGAAAATGGTACAAAAGTTAGACAAACTTATGCTGAAAATGCTACCGAATGGGTAGTAAATCAACCAGAAAGTATAGATATTTGCATATCAAAGCAATGTAAAAATGGATGTAGTTTTTGTTATCTAAATTGTCAGCCAGAAGGAAAACATGCGGACTTGCTTGGTTTAAAATTTATTGAAACACTGCATCCTTATACTGAACTTGCATTAAATATAAACTCGGAAATCCCGCCAACACTAATTGAGTTTCTTAAAAAATGTAATGAGCTAAGACTAATTCCAAACATTACGCTGCACCAAAAAACATTTGAGGCGCGGCACGATTTTATAAAAGAATTGCATGAAAAAAAGTTAATCTATGGAGTAGGAATATCGCTTGAAAACCCAACAGATGCTTTCTTCTCTCTGGTTGAAAAACTTAAAAATGTAATCATTCATACTATCGCTGGTATACTAACAATCAGCCAGATGAAAGGAATGGAGGATAAAGATGTTAAAATTTTGATACTTGGATATAAAAAGATTGGTAAAGGAAAGGAGTTTTATTCTCAAGAAATTGAAAAAAATATAAATTCACTTTCAAATTATTTATCTATTATTTGGAAAGAAAATAAATTCAATCTTATTAGCTTTGATAATCTTGCGCTTGAACAACTAGAAATAAAAAAGTTATTAACAGATAAAGAATACAAAAGTTTTTATATGGGAAATGAAGGACAGTTTACAATGTATATAGATGCAGTTGATTCTAAGTTTGCTATAAGTTCTCTGGAAGAAACTCAATTTGATATGACTAACGATATAAATACTATGTGGAATAAGATTAAAGAGGTAAGCAATGTCTAAAAACATAGCAATGCGTTATGAGAACAAAAGTAAAACGAAAAGGCCATTGAGTAATAAAGAATGGTATACATTTTTAGATTATATTGGAGAAAGAATCAATAATAGAAGAATAAATAATTTAGATTTACCCGGAGGAATAAAACAAAACTTAGATGAAATAGAATATGTATCAGGAAAGTTTGGTGATTTAGATGATTAATATTAGATCAAATTGTTTTGAAACAAATTCTAGTAGTGTTCATGCGATTTGTTTATATACTACAAATAAATATGAACTACCTGATAGTGGAGTAGAATTCACACTTAATGAATTTGGATGGGAAAATGAAATATATCGTACAACATATATGAAAGCTGCATATCTTTATACTGCAATAGCTGAATTAGAAGAACCAGAAAGAACTAATATGTTATCAAAAGTAATAAAAGCTCTTGATTCAAAAAATATAAAATATAATTTTGAATATATAAAAGAAGATTCATATGATTTTTATATTGATCATAGAGGAGAACTTGGATCATTTTTTAATCAAGTAGTATCTAATGAAGAAACATTATTATCATTTTTATTTAATGAAGATAATTTTATTGTTACTAGTAATGATAATAATGGATGGGACATATCAGATATAATTAGTGATTGCGGTAATTTAGAAGCAGTCATATGGAAAGGAAATTAATTAATATGATTAATATTAGGTTTAGATGTTTTGAAACTAATTCAAGTTCGGTTCATTCTTTAGTAATTTGTACGGCACAAATGTATGATAATTTTGCAAATGGATTATTATTTAAGGGTTGGAATGAAAAGTTCTACACTAAAGAACAGATTATTGATAGTTATCCTAATATGCAAGAAGTATTTGATAGAGAAAATAAGGAAGAAATTGAATTAGAACTTGCAGAACTTGATTTCTTTACAATCAATAATTATTTTCACGATTATGAGCCATTTGCAGAAGAGTTTACTACACCAAATGGCGATACGGTAGTAGCATTTGGATATCATGGTGGGAGGGATGGTTAATTTATGAAAAGGCTATTGGCTAATGAGGTTGAGAATAGTAGACTAAATAGATGTAATTGTATTGATAAAAATATACCAGAACTATATGCTTATGGTTCTATAAGGGATGCATGTTTCTATATAAGATGTCCATCATGTAATAAAAAAACTAGGAGTTATCATAAAGAAATATATGGCGCTTTAAGAGAATGGAATATTATTACTTGCGGAGAAGAAACAGAATATACATCAAAAGATATTACACATATTGCGCATAATATATCTAAATCTGCTGCTAAATTAATATTTAATCAAATAGAATATTATCTAAAAAGAATGAGGGATGATTAGGATATGTTAGATAAACCTAAGCATGGATGGACGCATGTAAGATTTAAAAATTATATAACTCTAAGAGCTAGTTATCTTACAGATGTACCAAAAGAATTTCTGGATATGTTTTTATATTATTATAAATATGGGATTTATAGCAAAGCATTTTGTGATGCTGAAGGTTTTGAATTTGAAGTAGCGATAAAAGATAACAAGACATTAGAACTTGCAGTAACTCCTTCTAACAAAGAATATAAATTTTATATAGAAAATGATATGAGATGCCCAGACAAAATGCTATACGAATTAAAATATTCAGAAGGAATTAAATCAATAGCAGAAGAATTAATAGATGATATACAAAATAATATTGATGACTGGAATCAATGGGCAGGTGAAGTTCCGATAGACTTAGAACATACAGATTATATGAAACTAATTAAAGAACTACAATTGTATATGAGGTGAGTTAAAATAGAATATAAGTTCCCACAATTAAATTTGCTTAATATTGAAAGATATAATAGTGATGCTGATATATCAGAAATAATTGAATCATTCAAACAAATAATGTCTGATTTTAAGATAGGCATAGAAATTGTGGGAACAAGTATTAACTCACGCACAATAAGATTAGAAATTAAAATGCCAAGTGGCGTAAGAATTAGAAAACTCTCTCTTCTGGCTGATGATATTGCAGTGGCAATTGGTGTTAAGTCAGTAATGATCAATCCTCTCCCAGAAAAGAAATGTATTGCAATTGAATTTCCAAGGAATACACCAGGCATATTAAATTTGGGCAACATACTTTGCTCAAAATCCTTCTGGGTAAATAGCTATGAGATACCTTTTATTATTGGCGAAACGCCGTCAGGTAAGATTCTAATTGAGGACATAGCTAATCTACCACACTTACTTTGCGCGGGTTCTACTGGCTCTGGTAAGTCTGTATTCATCAATAGCCTAATTATAAGCATGCTATATAGACTATCGCCCAGCGAGTTAAGGTTGATTCTTATTGATCCTAAGTGTGTTGAGCTTTCTAATTACAATGGGCTTCCACATTTATTGCATCCTGTTATAACTTCACCAGATGAAGCAGTAAGTGCATTGCAATGGGCAGAGCAAGAAATGCGTAGGAGGTATGACTTGCTTCTGGGTGCTGGTGTAAAAAATATACAGGAGTATAATAAGACAGCATCAGAAAAGCTGCCACGCATATGTATTATAATTGATGAGTTTGCAGATATTATGCTCAATGTAAATAGAACTAAGTTTGAGGATTTGATAAGCCAAATAGCACAAACAGCAAGAGCCGCCGGTATTCATCTAATAGTGTTAACACAAAGGCCATCAACTGATATAATAACAGGGAGGATAAAGGCTAACTTACCATCCCGAATTGCTTTTGCAACAGCATCTAATTTTGATTCAAGAGTTATATTAGATAGCAAAGGAGCAGAACGGTTATTAGGCAAGGGAGATTTACTTTTCCGAAACTTTAGCGCAATGGAACTTGAAAGAGCACAAGCACCATATATAACAGGAGAAGAAGTAGATCGAATTGTAAACTTTATAATAGAGAATAATCATGATAATTATGAACAAATAAGTTTTGTTCAACCAGATGAAAAAGTAGAGCAAGAAGTACCAGAAGTCAAGATAAAGAGAATTCAGTTAAGATATAACGATTTGAAAGAAAGACAATGGATGGATTTTAGTATATTTAGCCCAGATAGAATAGGTATTTATAAAAAAGAAATTCCAGGTATTAAAACTATATTTTGTTATAACGGATTTGAATCGGAGAACATAGAGGATTTTAGAGGGATGGTGTGATGGATTATATAACAAAGATTCTTAAAAAATATCCTGATTTAAAAAATGATATAAATTATGATATAATAGATAATCATGAAATTATAAATATAGATTATCTAATTGAAATATTAGAAGGTTTATCTTTTAGTGCTGGAGAATCACACGAACTTATAAAGGTTGAGGATAATATAGAATATCTATTAAGAGGTGAGTATAATAAGTTGGTAGGATGTCTACATTTTTGTAAGTTATGCATAACTAAAACCGCATTAGAAATGGATCCAGAATTGATGTGTAAGATATGTTGGGGATTATCGTGTAACACTAATATGGAATGAGGTTTACAATATGTCACAACAGCAAGTAAGTAATTTAGGTTTACAAAATATTCTCCCAATGAGAAAGAAGCCTACTCTGAAAGTTGTTAATAAGACATATAGGAGTAGAAAGGGAACATGCTTAGGTGGCGCACACACGCTTACTACGATTGAAGATATCAATAAATTAAAAAACTTCTTTTTGAATTATGATAATGGAACAGCCAGAAACAATATGGGATATAGGAATTATGCATTAGTCGTATTCGCGCTCAATACTTTGAAGCGCGGGGGCGATATACTTAGAACCACAATCGAAGATATATTTAATTCGGACATGACATTCAAAAAAGAATTTTATATAAAGGAAGAAAAAACAAATAAGACGGCACGTGTTTATATAAATAAAGCAATGCAAGAAGCAATTGCATTATATATTAGTAACGATGAATTGCGAAACTCAATACAGATAGAAATGCATCAACCTTTATTTATGAGTAGACAAAAAGATAAGCAAGGAAATTATAAATCAATAGCGTTGAGAACTTATAATGACTGGTTGACAAAAGCCAAAAAAGAATTAGGATGGGAAAATAAAAGAATATCAAGTCATAGTTGCAGAAAATCAGCCAGCCGAATAATCTACGAGCAGTCAAAGGACGATCCAAATAAAGCCAGGATGAATCTAGCATGGTTACAGGAACAATTAAATCATAGTTCGCAATCCACGACGTTACGTTATCTTGGAATTTCAAACGATGAATCAGATTCGATACATGATAGTATTCAATTTTAGGAGGAAATTAATTTGAGTAATGAATATGTAGGTAATAGCCTAGTTAAGATAATATATAATCCAATGAATTATCGTAAGCAAGATATTAATCTGGGTGATATAGCTATGGTTGAAAAGAAGTTTCATGAAGGATGGATGCAAGGTGAGGATGAACAAGGCAACGTATTTAGAATAAAAGTAGATGGCATATATAAAACATGGGGAACAGTAACTCAATTATATGAAAAGCATGCTGTTGTTCATTGTGATACATTGACATATGGAGATCAAACATGGTATATTAATAGTAATAGCAGATTCAATTCATCTATAAACTTTTGGTTTGGTGAAAAATTAGATGAAGAACAATTTCCGCATGAAGGAGAAAAATAGTATGTCATATGAACAAAAGTATCAACACATAGAAAGAATAGATAATGATCAAGTTGAAGGTTTATTGTATGGTAAGGTTTATGTTCAAGATAAATTAGATGGCACATCCGCAACATTATTTTATGATGGAGAAAAAGTTATATGCGGTAGTAGAAATAGAATAATAGTATCATTTGATAATGATAATCAAGGCTTTATGAAATATGTTTATGATAATCTTAAATTTGAAAACTTCTTTAAGAAATATCCTGATTATATTTTATATGGAGAATGGTTAGTTCCTCATACTCTAAAAACTTATAGAGATGATGCTTGGAGAAATGTATATATATTCGATGTAATGTATAAAAATTCATATCTAAATCCAGAAGAATATATCCCAATGCTTGAAGAATTTGAAATAGATTATATACCAGTTCTAGCTACAATTAATAATCCTACAGAAGATCAATTATATAAGTTATTAGATAAAGCTACATTCTTAATTCAAGATGGAAAAGGATTTGGAGAAGGAATAGTCTGTAAGCGATACGATTATAAAAATAAATATGGTAATCAGATATGGGGAAAAATAGTAAGAAATGAATTCAAAACAGAGCATAGTAGGATTATGGGAGCACTGGATCTTAAAGGAGCAGAAACAATTGAACAACAAATTATAAATAAATACTGCACAAAAAGTTTTATAGAAAAAGAATATATTAAATTTATAAATGATGAAGAAAATATTCCATGGGATAATAAAAATATTCCAAAATTAATTGGTATAATTTGGCATACTTTCATTCAAGAAAGCATTTGGGATGCAATAAAGTTATTCAAAGTACCAACTATTAACTTTAAGAGGCTAAATACTTTAACAATTCAGACAATAAAAGAAACTTTGACTCAAATTTTCTAACTAAATTATACAAAAAAATGACTATTGTGCGCGGTATGAATACACATGTAAATTACCCGCATATACATGCGAATGGAGGTAATACTGCTCGTGAGTAAACTGGGCGATTTTTCATTAAACAAACAAAAGCAACAGTCAAAAGTAAAGCAAGGGCGCGCACCAACATTAAATGATAAGACACCAATTGATAAGAATACTAAATCTTATAAATTATGGAGCAGTTTAAGTAAAAGAGCTGGTAATTCAATCTTATTTGATTTACCAACATCAATGGGTGGAAAAAATCAATCATATAAAGATATAACTATGTGTAAACCTTGGCACACATACAGAAATTTTAGAGTATGGTTTGATAAGAACTTTTACCAACTGGGCGATGAACAAATGGAAATAGATAAAGATATTCTTAATCCAGATAATAAATGTTACTCTCCACAATATTGTATGTTTGTTCCAAAGTATATAAATGGATTATTTACATCAATAAATGGATTAAATGGACTTCCTCCTGGTGTATCTATAAAAGATAATAAATATAGATCAAGAGTAAACTTCAAAGGTAAAGAAATTCATTTAGGTACATTTTCTGATATAGATAGTGCATTTTTAGCTTATAAACAAAAGAAGGAAGAAATTATAAAACAAGTAGCAGATGAATATATAGAAAAATATGGAGATGCATTTCCTGAAAAATTATACAACGCAATGTATAAATATGAAGTTAGGAATAATAATAAATGAGTTTAGATGAACTATTAGAATTAATTCGAACATATGAAAAATTATATGTTGTACAAATTCATGAAAGAAATCGTGGATATCTTATAGATGATGAAGAGGATTATATAGATAAATTATATGAATTAAAAGAGTATAATAAAATAGATAGAATTAAGCATATATATGTAGTACATGAGTATACAATAGATGGATTATTTATTCCAAAAGAAGAGAATTCATTATATAGAATAATATTTGAAGAATTTGATGAGGAAGAGTTTATTATCGACGAGTATACTTATCCATATAGTGTTTCATCTAACGATTTGTATAAAAAAGTATTTTTATCAAGACAAGAAGCAAAAGAAGCGGCATTTAAATTAAACCAATTACCATAAATATTATGGTAGTAGAAAGTAGGAATATCAATATATGAATACGGCATTAAAACAAATTAGTGATTATATAGGAAAGCAATGTTATATAGTAAATAAAAAGTTTGAATATTGGTCACAATTTCATCCAGAATCAGTATACTTATATGATGCTTATCCTTATAAAGGCTACTTAATTAAACCATTGAAAATTAATTGTATAATGATTATAGGAAATAAACACATATTAATTATTGATAATTCAAATAAATCTTATAGTAATGCTGATGAATTTAAATATAATATATTCTTTAGTAGTTCAGATGTAACAAAAGCAATTGATGATTATTTAGCCATAAAAGAAGTAAAAAATAATCCCAAAATAAATAGTTTAGATTGGATAGGTGAATGAATAATGAGAAATCCTATATTAGAAGCAATTGAATCATGTATGGATGAATATTGTTATTTTATTAGAAAAGAACCAGAATGGTATAAACCTAATTTAGTATGCGAAGAAAGAAAATATAAAGGATACATTATCAATCCAGTTTATGTATCATCAATGATGATTATATATAAAAACTCACAGCTATCTGTTTTTGAAGTTGATGGGTATAGTGTTCCATCAAGATTTAATCATATGCTATTTTTTTCTTATGATGAAGCTGAAAAAGCTATAGATAAAATCGATGTCAATACAAAAACGAAAATAAATTCAATGATAGAAAAAGATTGATTTTTTATCAAAAAAGTAGTATAGTAAATATATCAAACGAAGGAGACATTTTATATGAAGATTAAAGTTGATAGTGTCAATGGAGTAGTAATTGCAACTGGAAATCTTTACGGTAGAAGAATTAAGGCAATATCAAGATGTAGCAAAGAAGATACTTTCAATGAAGATTTTGGTATTAAACTAGCTAAGCAAAGATTCAAGATTAAAAAAACAAAAGCTAAGATAGCTAATTCATATGAATATATTAGAATTTTAGCTACTGAATTAAATGATACAAGACAAAGAATAAACTGCCTTGAAGATACTTTGCAGCGGCAGGAAAACGAATTAGATGATATAATAGCCTACTATGAATAATCAAGCATTATTAAGATTTAATAGTAGGATAAAAGAGTTTCATAAGGCAAAAGCAAGCATCATAATAAAAGAATTCCAAAAAGTATATGAAGAGAATGATTTACTAGCTCTAAAGTACATGTTCTATCTGGGCGATGTAAGACAAGGTTTAGGAGAAAGACGAATATTTAGATTTATACTAAAATATTTATCAACTCAAAAACCTGATATGTTAAAGCCTTTATTAAAACAAGTTCCAGAATATACTAGATGGGATAATTTATGGTGTTTACTTGATAGCCCATTAAAAAATGAGGTACTAAATATAGTACATAATCAGCTAAAGAAAGATATAATATTAGCAAAACAGAATAAAAAAATATCTCTTTTAGCTAAATGGATGCCATCTATAAATACTTCATCAGAAAAAACTAAACGTATTGCGCGTATCATAGCTAAAAGTTTGGCTTTTTCTCATTCAAAATATATGTATTGATACCATAGCTTA
>QMCD01001489.1_pt2 | contig 14140 bp, 10 predicted proteins | sample 1821841 | NCBI WGS metagenome assembly QMCD01 (sample SAMN01991225, study PRJNA193472) | Termite gut metagenome, whole genome shotgun sequencing project. | isolation source: worker | host: Macrotermes natalensis | reverse complement strand
CGGATTGCTGTCGGGATCGCCTCCGGCAGCTTTTACCGACATGGAGATTTCCTTACCTAATTTTGTAAACGTGCGAGCCATATTGCCCCAACGTTTCATTTTTCTTGCTTTACGATATTCAAATGCTCTTCCCATTGTTATATTGTAATTATAAAATTTATATCAACCCGTTTTCTTATGAAATTATAAATAATTATCGAATCTTCGCCCCCAACTTATCTTCAAAATTCTTAATCAATTTATTCATAATCGCGTCAATCTGATTGTCGGTCAACGTTTTACTTTCATCCTGCAAAATAAAACTGACGGCATAGGATTTCTTTCCGTTTTCCAAATTTTTTCCTTCGTAAACATCAAAAAGATATACCTCTTTTAATAGTTTGCGTTCGGTATTGAAAGCGATTTTTGAAATTTCGGCAAACGGCGTTTGTTTATCCAATAAAAGAGCCAGGTCTCTTTTTACTTCCGGGAATTTGGAAATTTCCGAGTAACTGATTTTGTGCTTTTTAATTTCGGACAATATATTCTGCCAATTTAAACCGGCAAAGAAAACTTCGTTGTCTATGTCAAATTTCTTCAGCTGCTTGCGGTCAACAACTCCCATTACAACAAGTTGCTTACCTCCGTGGGTGTAAATGGTTTGCCCTTCGGAAAACAGTTCATCATCGTAAGTGCCGTAAACCATTTTTTGAACGTTTACGCCCAAACGAATTAATATATTTTCAACATAAGCCTTTAGTTGATAGAAAGTTGTCTTTTCCTGTTTTTGTACCCAGCTTTGATCCGCCTTATTTCCGCTCAGCCAAATACCCAAATGAAATTTCTCTGAATATGGCTTTAACGGATTTTCAGCTGTGGAAGGCTGGCTTCCGTCAAAATAGTAACAATTTCCGAATTCGTAAAACTTAATATCCGCATTTTTACGGTTAATATTGTAAGAAATGCTTTCCAATCCACCAAACAATAATGTCTGGCGCATACAGTTCAAATCAGTACTCAACGGATTAACAATCATTACCAAACGGTTTGCCGGATAAGCTCCTTCCTCAGCATAATAGCCTGCCTTGGTTAATGAATTATTTAAAATTTCGTTGAATCCGCATCCGGTTAACTGTTCGGAAATGAGATTTTGAAGTTTATGGCTATCCGGTTTGGAAGAAAAGGTAATGGCCGAATTTAAGGAAGTTCCCGGCAACACATTGTTGTAGCCGTAAATCCGGAGAATATCTTCAATCACATCCACATCGCGCTGTACATCAACACGGTAGGTCGGAACGTCCAACACCAGCGTATTCCCGTTTTCTTCCTTGATTGAAATTTCCAGTCCGGCAAGAATATTTTTTACGGTCTCTTCCGGTATTTCTTTTCCTATCAACGTATTGATTTTAGAATAAGCCAATTCCACGCGGAAAGGATTTATTTCCACAGGATAAATATCGGTCAGTTCGCCCGAAATTGTTCCGCCTGCAACTTCCTTGATTAATAATGCTGCAAGTTTTAAATTATAAATGGTATTGTTCGGATCGCAACCTCGTTCGTAACGGAAAGAGGCATCGGTATTCAATCCGTGGCGGCGAGCCGTTTTGCGAATGTAAACCGGATTGAAATAGGCACTTTCGAGAAACACATTTTTCGTTGATCCGGTTACACCGGAATGTAACCCGCCGAAAACACCGCCGATACACATACCTTCTTTTTCATCACAAATCATCAGGTCGGCTGCGTTAAGAGTGCGTTCTACCCCGTCAAGCGTGGTAAACTTTGTGCCTTCGGGCAATGTTTTGACAATGACGTGCTTACCTGCGATTTTGTCGGCATCAAAAGCATGTAGCGGTTGCCCCATAGAATAAAGCATATAGTTGGTTACATCCACCACGTTGTTTATCGGACGAAGCCCAATAGTAAGCAAGGCGTTTTGCAGCCATCCGGGCGATTCTTTTACGGTCACATTCGCAACCGTTATGCCCGAATAGCGTGGACAAGCCTCTGTATTTTCGACAGTTATTTTTACCCGGCAATCATTATTTTCAATATTAAAACCGCTTACATCCGGTTTTTGAAGTTTGATGGTAGTATCAATTTGCTTGAAATAGGCGGCAAGGTCACGTGCCACACCGTAGTGTGATGCTGCATCAATGCGGTTAGGCGTAATATCTACCTCTATCACATAGTCGCTTTTCACATTATAGTAATCCTTGGCTAACATTCCGGTTTGAGCACCGGCAGGCAACTCAATAATCCCGGCATGGCTTGTCCCGGTTCCGATTTCGTCTTCCGCGCAAAGCATTCCGAATGATTCGACTCCACGAATTTTCGACTTTTTAATAGTAAAAACCTCCTCGCCCGGATAGAGCTTGGTGCCAACAGTAGCTACGATTGTCTTTAATCCTGCGCGACAATTGGGTGCACCGCAAACAATCTGCAACTGCTCGCCGGTTCCAATATTCACTTTGGTTACGTGTAAATGATCGGAATCGGGATGGTCTACAGATTCCAGCACTTCGCCCACAACCAAGCCCTCCAAGCCTCCTTTAATCGTTTGTACCTCATCTACCGAACCAACTTCCAACCCTATGGACGTCAACACTTTTGCCACTTCTTCCGGCTCAATATCCAGATTGAGATATTGTTTTAGCCAATTATAAGAAATATTCATACGAATAAAATTTATTTTTTAATTAAAGCCATATAAACCCCTCAGGTATTTTACCTACTCGTATATTTGTTCATGCGGGTTTCATTTGTAATTTTTAGCTGAAATTTAGAAGACGCAAATTTAATAAAAATTTCGGATTGGTCAATTTACAGTGGAAAAGAATTATCTAATTTTATTTGAATACATATCTGCCCGGAGAAGTTGCCGAAACAGTCCCGATAGCCGGAAAAGGAATGTGCATACCGGCAACCGGTATATTTTTTCGTGCTACATAGTCAAGTACTTTTTCCCTTATGGTAACTGCCTGGCCTGGGTTAACGTCAAAAGTAACCGCCACTGAAGGATAAGGCATTTGAATCGCCATGGCATGTGTCAGATCGCCCCAAATAAGCAATTGCTCTTTACCCGATTCTACCAGAAACATGGTGTGCCCGGGTGTATGTCCGTAGGCAGCAACCGGCGAAATGCCCGGCAACAATGCCAATAGCTCCTCTTCAAGTGAGCGAGGTTGAAACAGGTTAAGCTTATCTTCGTATGCTGCAAAAACTTTGCGGGCATTCAAAAACCCTCCCCGGTTACCTTCCGGAAGTTGTTGCATCACACTGTCATCCGTCCAATAGTTGTATTCCGGCTGAGAGATATAAATTTTAGCATTGGGAAAAGCAACCTTATTATCTTGAAGCAAACCGCCGGTATGGTCGCCGTGTGCATGAGTAATCAGAATGACGTCTATTTGACCGGGAGTAATCCCTGCCGCGCTAAGATTAGAAAAAAGTATGGCAGATTGAACCCCAGCATCAACCAGAATATTACGCTCCGGTGTTTTCACCAGAAAAGCATTAACTGCATTAGGGAAAGTACCGGAAGGGATGCATTCTTCGCTCATTTGAGGTGTTGCCCCGATTAGGATTTCACTCCCTCCCTGTCCCTGTCCTCCGGAAAGAAGAATTATTTCAAACTGCCCGGTCTTATGCGTAAAGATATTTTCCGGTTGTTCTTGCGAAAATACAGCACTTGTAATAATCATAAGGCTTGTAATGAGTAATATAAATACTTTTTTCATACGAAATAGATTAATTATGAATAATTCTAATTTTTCAATTCTTTTCAGTCAACTTTGCGTCTCCTATTTCGGCAAGCAATAGTTTTTGGGAATGTAAAACAAAAATCTTTTCCATCGGATTTTCGGAACTTACTAAATTTTCCAAATTTTTGCACGGTGATATATCCAACGTATGCAACTGATTACTGGTACAATCCAAAACGATTAAATCCTTACTGTTAGAAAGGTTTAACTCCCTTATTTCATTGAAAGAACAATCCAGATAATAGAGATTGGGAAAATGCGTCAGGTTTAATTCATCCAAATTATTACGCATGCAATGAAAATAATGCAATGCTTTGCTGCCTTGCTGCTCAATGTTCTTTCTATCCAAATAATTAAAAGAACAGTCTAAATATTCAATATTATTTTCTTGAGGAAAAAACAGCTCTCTTATTTTATTTTGCGTACAAGTTACATTCAACAGATTACCGTTTGAAATGAAATTCAACGTAACAATCTCATTTTTAGACAGGTTTATTTGGCGAAGATTTTCGCATTTGGAAACATCGAGTTTTTCTATTCGATTATTAGTACATTGCAAATCCCACAAGCATGAAGAACCGGAAACATCAAGTTCTACGAGTTTATTATTGTTACAATGAAGGGAAACAAGCCGGTTATCTTTCGGAATTTCTAACTTTCTTATGTTGAGGTTATTCAGATACAACCCGACCAGGCGTTTGGGTGTTGACTTACTCCATCTGAAATAATGATTTCCTTTTCCATCGGTTTTCTTCGACCATTTCGCAAAAATATAATTTCCGACTAACAAGTCATTATCTTCTATGATTTTATTTATAAAATCAATGTCTTTCTGAAAAAAATTCTTTGAAGCTCTCTTTTGGCAACAACAAAACTTTTTAAGCCATATTTTAATAACATCTTTCATTAGGTACAAAATATTGTGGTGTTTTCTTTATTTTATTTATATGAAAACACCACAAATTAGAATTTGTTCGACACTATTTTTACTTTTCTTTTGTTTTTTTGTCAATTCTTGCCGTAGAAGCATAAACCCCAACGAGACAAAGGACTGCAAATATAATAAAAGTCATTTGCATGCTCTGCATAAAGCCGGCATGAATTTCTGGTGTAATTTTATTATTTCCCACGTAAAAAGAGATAGACATTCCGGCAATACCCATGCTAAATGCTTGTCCAGCCAACCGCATGGTGCCGGTAGAGGCTGAAACTTGCGTATAGTATTTTCTATCAACCGATCCGATAATTACATTTGTATTGGGCGAAGAGAAAATGCCAAATCCGACTCCCAGCAGCATCAATAATCCAATCAGTACCCAGTAAGGTGTTGTGTCACTGAGAAATACAAGCCCGGAAAGCACCACTGCGATAATACTCATTCCGGTAGTCGCCAGCTTATCCGATGAGTAACGCATTGTCAGATTCCCCGCAATGAGCGAAAAAGTGGATTGCACGCATGCCTGCACGATAAGAATCAGTCCGGCCTGGCTTGACTCCAACCCTCGCACATACTGTAAATAGAGACTCAGCATAAATGCGATTGCAGCTGTTGCTGCATAATTAATTAACGCGGCTAATGAAGAGAGGGTAAACACTTTATTTCCAGAGAATAAATGCACATTGAAGACAGGGGAAGTTTGCCGCTTTTCAAAAAGGATAAATGCAATAAAAATGCCGGTACCGGCAATTAGAAAAATAACCCCTTCAATATCGGCAAGAGATGAAAATCCATAGATAACACTCGCCAGTCCTGCACCGTAAAGGATGCTGCCTGCGATGTCGAACTTTTCGCCGCGAGATTCTATCCATTCCTTTTTGAGGACAAAAAAGGAAAAAATAAACACCAGGATACCCACACCGGAGGAAACGAAAAAGATACTTTGCCAACCGAGATACTGTGTGAGCATCCCGCCCAGAAACGGACCGGCAGCCATCGCGGAATACACTACCGCCGTATTGATACCGAGTATTCTACCTCTGCTTTGGGCTGGAAACAAAGAGGTAAGTATGGCAATATTTGTTCCAAACATCATTGCACTTCCTATACCCGACAGAAACCGGAAGAAGATGAGCATATTTCCATTGGGAGCAAAACCGCACAAGCCGCTGCCAAGCGAAAAAACAAATAGTCCAAAGAGGAATATCTTCTTCTTTCCTACCAAATCGGCAATCCGCGCAAACGGAATCTGAAAAACAGCGGTTGATATCAGATAAACCGTTGCCATCCATGTCAATGTTACCGCTTTCATAGAAAAGGCATCGCTGATTTTAGGCAACGCCAAATTCAACGATGAACCCATAAACGGTACCAAAAAGGCTGCCGTACAAACGACGATTAACCCTTTTCGAGCATCATTGCTATTCATATCACTCATCTTTCCTTTCTAACATTTCTTCGCGTGTAAGTTTTAATGGTAAACAATATTGTTTCCTTTGTCGTCATAATTCTACTTCTAAACAAAGATAATTTTTCCTTTTTTTAATTTCTACAAAAGAAAAACTGGACTTAGAAGCTGTTTGAGTTAATAATGCTCATCAGAAGTAGAAGAGTACGCCCAAGTCCGGATTTGTATCCGGATAACCTTGTGTAAACGAAGTGCAGCTCAAGGTAGTTGGGAATAAGACAGTCTCTACACTTCTCCAACCACCCCCGCAGCGGGTTGAACTCCTCCGGAGTCCGGAAAGATAGCCGTTCCTCATACCCCGAACTGCACTTTGCTTGTAAGGAGTTATCCACATTAAACGCCTTCGGCGTAAGGGTGATATGCCTTTTGTTTCATCTTTTTCAGATCCTGATTCGCATAATTAATTCAAACAGCCTCTTAGAATTACCCAATATTCAACATTATGGTTTTTCCGGCGACATAACCACCTCAATCACATTCCCTTGCCCGACTAACTGTCTCAATTTCTCACGAACCACCTCCCTGTCAATGCTTTCAAGCGTGCGGAGATAATCTTTTGACAAATCATCCCCATCTTTATAAAAAGAAATAATTGCGTTGAGCCACCAACGGTTTTCCGTTTGACTTTCATTGAATTTACTGCGCAGGTTTTCTTTCACTTTTTGCAAATCTTGCTCCTGCGGTCCGCCGGCAAGAATTTTTTCAATTTCCTGATGTATCAACTGCAACATTCGTTCTTGAATTTTAGGATCGGTGTCGAACGTCATTTGAAGCGATGCTTCGTTTACCGGAATTTTCATCACGCTGCCTTGCACACGAACGCCATACGTTCCACTCTCTTCACTGCGTAACGATTCCATATAGCGAATATTGAGAATATCCCTGATTATGTTTACTGCCAACCTGTTTTCCAATGTAAAATCCATACCGCCACTGTATAAGATAAAATTGGTGGATTTTTCTATTTCTAACTTCTTGGTAAAGTGTTTTTTAACTTCACCTTCCGGAATACGGATACCACGGTCAATCCACTTGCTTTCCGTCTTTTTCCCAGGAATACCTCCAAGATAGGTCAAAAGAACCGGTTCTATCTCCTTGATGTCAATATTTCCGATCAGGAAGAGCGTAAAATTAGCCGGATTATTGAAACGCGACTTGAAAATATCCAATGCCTTCTGCTGGTTTACCTTCTCCAACTGGCTCAAATCGAAAGGTTTAGTTCTCTGATTTCTTCCGGTAATAGTTACTTGTATACTGTCTCTAAATGCTGTATTCGGGTTGGCAGAAGCATTTACCAGCATGGTACGATACTGATTGATAAGTGCGTTAAAAGCATTATCATCTTGTCGAACAGCGGTAAAATGGAGGTAAACAAGTTGCAGCAGCGTTTCAAAATCCTTCACAGACGAGTTACCCGAAAAAATCTCCTCGTAGTTACTGATAGAGGGGCTGAGATTGGCTATTTTTCCTGCCAGCACCTTGTTCAATTCTATTTGGCTGAATGCGCCAATTCCGTTTTGGGCAACAATAGCAGTACCCAGCATTGCCGACGGCAGGTCTCCGGCATCATCCACAGTAGAAAGCCCGCCCCGGCTATAGGCATAAAGCAAAATCTCATCCTTCTTAAAATTGGTTGGCTTGAGTATCACTTTCATTCCGTTGCTCAATGTCCATTCGGTTATATTTTGAGATTTATTTTCCTTTTTCGACTTGATTTTTCCTTTTTTAGGAATTTTTCCTATCAATGGTTCGGTTGGAGTTGTGTCCACATAAGGCTCTAATTCCATATTTTTTACTTCCGAAATGAGCGACAAAACTGTTTCCTTTGTTGGTAACTGCACGTTTTCGCGTTCAGAACCGGTAATAAGGACGGTTTGGTTAGTTTCTCCTACATACCCTTTGGCAATCCGGTTAATTTCATCCAAGGTCATAAGCGGTAAAATTTCCTGTATGGTGTTAAATTCCCACTCAATACCCGGAACCGGTTCAAAATCCAAGAAATTACGGATATATTCTTGAACATAAGCATCGTTTTTGGTTTTATCGCGCTCGTTGTAAGCCTTTTCTATGGAACTAAGCAGGTCGGCTTTTGCCCGCACCAGCTCGCCGGGCGTAAACCCAAACCGCTTCATTCTTTCCGCCTCGGTTAAAATAGTTTGCAACGCTTCCGCCTCTTTCCCTTCATTCGGAATTGCCAGCAGCGTAAACGCATCTTTCGACTTAACCAACTCCTGATAGCCGGCATAAGTCGCTGCAAAAGGAGCGTCCGGACGTTGTACAATCTCATTCAGGCGGTTATTGAACATATTTTCGATGAGCGAATTGGCAACGGAAACAATATAGCCCGGCAAACTTGCTTTCATACGGTCTGACATCGGCTGATGGCGGAAATCGACACGTATGCGGGTAGTAGTAGCTTCGCGGTCGGTCAGAATAGCGACAATCGGCTCGACATTATCCTCCAGCGGAAAAATAGGACGAGGAGCCGGATTTTCGCGTTCCGGCACCACGGAAAACAAAGTTCTGACTTTATTTTCAACGGAATCTACATCAATATCTCCCACAACAACAATCGCCTGCAAATCGGGACGATACCATTTGTGGTAAAAATCGCGCAAGGTTTGATATTCAAAGTTGTTAATGATAGCCGTATCGCCTACTATATCCCGTTTTGCATACTGCGAATTAGGATAAATCAGCGGCAGGGATGCCCCCCATAGACGGCGGTCGGCGGTGGTGCGCGTACGCCATTCCTCGCGAATAATCCCGCGTTCACGGTCAATATCCGCTTCGTTCAAGAGAATAAGTCCCGACCAGTCGCGCAAAATCATTAAAGCCGTATCAACAATCCCCACCCGGTAGGTCGGTACGGAAGTCAGGTTATAAACCGTTTCGTCTAACGAAGTGTAGGCATTGATATTATTGCCGAATTTCACGCCAACGGTTTCCAGGTAGTTAATAATCTGCTTACCGGGAAAATTTTTCGTTCCGCCGAAAGCCATGTGCTCCAGAAAATGAGCAAGTCCGTCCTGGTTATCCTCTTCCAAAATGGCTCCGACATTCTGCACAATATAAAAATCAGCGCGTTCCTTTACCACATCGTTGTGGCGAATATAGTAAATAAGACCATTGTCTAAAATTCCATATTTTAGAGCCGGGTCCATTGGAATCGGTTGATACGACTGCTGTGCGATTGTACTTTGAAAAAATCCTATAAAAAACAGGAGAAACGATAAATAAAAAACTCTGATTTTCATTGCAAAATTTTATTATGTGATTTGTTTTGAAATTAAACAAGTAAAAATGGAATAAGTTCAAAAAGTTGTACTTTACTGTTGTAGAGACGCTGCATGCAACGGCCTCTACCCGGAGTGCCGCCGTTATTTCTTTACCGTTATTTCCGGTAACTGATAATCTACAACCGCCTTTACCCAGTTCAGCCGGTTTTGACTCACATTTTGATAAAAAGCACTTATATTCTCTTCATTATAAGCACGTTTACTCATAGTAAAAAGAACAACACCGCCAAAAACAGATTTATAACGGTACACATTCCATTCAATATTACGAGTTACTCCGTCCTGTGTATTACCAATCATAAACTCAATAACTACTTCATCTGGATTTTCAATTTCTATCTGTTGGAAATTAAGCACCCTACCCTCTTCTTTTTCATCGCCCAAATTCATTAGTTTTGCCTCTGCAAATTCTTCTGCGGTCCTTGCGGTTTGGAAATATTCTAAAATTAGTTTTGTATTGTATCGCGTAACCGGTTCGCCGGACAATAAGTATTCTTGTATAATCTTTGTTGAACGCGGCTTGGCTGACCATTTCAGGCCATATTCCTGCCCATCCAGCATAATAGATGAAATCCCTAAGAAATCAGTTTGAGAAAAAGTGGTAGAGGATACCAGAAAGAAAAGAAGAAATAATGGCATTTTAAACCCGTTGTAAAAAAATTTAAAAATATTTTTCATTGTCACTTCACTTTTTAAATATATATTTTGATACAAATTTTTAAGATAAAATAGTCTTCGGATTGAGACTTCAAAATTAAGTATTTATTTTGAAAACCGGGACAAAAACAACTCACATTTATTTTAATTACGAATTACAAATTACGTAAAAGTATCTCGTAATTTGTAATTCGTTATTCGTAATCTGTAACTACCCACAAAAAAGGGAGTAAAAGATATAAAAATTAACCAAAAAAGGGGATTTTTTGACGTGTAAATATTTACGAATTTTGTAAAAATTTTGTTTGCATGCCTGGATCTCAGGAATTATCCGGAGTGTAAGGAAAAGAGGTATGGAATCAAGTCCCCATAGTGAGGAAGAGGTGAGAAAATAAAAACTGCCTGGGGCAGGATTTTAAATCGGTTATTAATTTGGTTTAGAGGTAAAAGAAGACAGGAGATTGCGGGCTTGACCCGCAATGACGATAACAATTAAAAAGACAAGCAATAATGTATACAATAAAGAGTCACGAATCCGTTTTTTTCAACGAACATATAAAAATGTCCGATGTCGTATTGAGCAACAATGTATTGTTAGACATTCTGCCTCATTTTGGGATTGTTAATCTTGGATGGAACAATAAAACGATAAAAGAAGTCTGTGACGAAAACAATATATCTATACCTGTATTTTTGAGTATTTGCAATCTTTATACTTTCGATGGATACGATTTCACAAATAAGCTGGTTTTAGAGCGAATATCGATTCAAGATATTCTTGACTATTTGCAAAAGTCGCACAAGTACATTTTGGAATTCCGTCTACCGCAAATACGTAATACCATCATTAAGTTGCAGAGTTTTTATCGCGGTATTTTTGGAAATTACATGGGCGATCTGGCTGTAATATACGAACGGGAAGTTTCTAACCATATCAAGTATGAAGAAGAAGTTACTTTCTTTTATATTGTGCGATTACTTAACGGCGATAAAACCGGCAATTACAAAATCAGCGACTATAACAACAATCATTACAACATTGAAGCTGCTATTAGCGACCTCAACAATATAATTTTAAATTATCTTCCACAAGACAGTAAGATCACAATTTGCCGCGAGCTCCTATTCGATCTTTTTATGTTTGAGTACGCTTTAAAAAAACACCGGATGGTTGAAGATCAGATTTTAGTTCCGTTAGTAATTGATTTAGAAGAAAAAAGATGCTAGCCCCGAAAAAATATCAAGTAATTATAATAGAACCTTCGGAAATAACCGTAGAAGGCATAAAGCAATTTCTGGAGAAGCATTCAAGTTTCCGGCTGAAAGCTTACTTTACCAACTGGCAATTATTTAAAAATCAATGTTTTAGAAAGGACGATTTTCAAATTGCTATCATTAATCCTGCTATTCTTCAGTTTCACAGCTCGTTTAATGTAAGAGACTTGTTTGTTAATTATCCCTGTATTTACATTGTTGCTTTGCAAACCCAATATATTAGTGAGAGTATATTATCTTGTTTTGACGGTATAATAAATATTTACGATGAAGGTCTACTGTTGCCGAATAAACTTCTGCGTATTATAGAAAATGCGGACAATTGTGGTACGGAAAGAGGTTTAAAAATACGTCTTTCCAAGCGTGAAATAGAAGTATTAATTCACCTTGTAGGCGGTTTAGGCAACAAAGAGATTGCGTCTGAAATGTGCCTTTCCACACATACCGTTATGTCATACCGGAAAAGTCTTATCCGCAAGACAGCCATTAAAACCGTTTCCGGTTTGACTTTATATGCCCTGGCAAATAATTTAATTTCGATCGACCACTTATCTACTATCCTACCCCGCAAAAAGGGTATAAAAATTTAAAAATCAACTAAAAAAGGGGCTTTTTTGACGTATAAATATTTATGACTTTTGACAAAAAAAAGTTTTGTAAAAAGGGAGAAAAAAATAAAAGCTGTCTGAAAGTGAAAGGCCGGATTTTTAAACGGTTGTTAATTGGGAATAGTAAGACCGGCTATATGAAAGAAGAAATAAATTTCTTAATTTTTAAAATAATTTTTATAGTGTATGAAAAAAAGAACGACAAAACTAACAGGTTTTATGTTATTTATAACATTGCTGCTCGCCTGTCCTGTGCAAGCACAGGTAACTATCGGGTCTGGAGAAGAGCCCGACTCTTCGGCGGTGCTCGACTTGCGGTCGCAAGATAGTCTCGGACTGCTTTTGCCGAGGGTAAGACTTGTTTCTACCTCCTCTTTTGTACCACTTGGGAAAGCAAGCCGGCACAAAGCAGGTATGATGGTATATAACCTCGCTACCAGCAAAGATGTAACTCCCGGTACCTACTACAACGACGGAAGCAAATGGATACGCCTCGGCTTGTTATCGGGGCAAGCCGGAAATGCAGTACTGCAGTGTTCACAAGCCGCGTTTGACCCCGGACAGATACTGAAATACGGCACGGCCGTGCTGCCGGGAACAGTCATAAATATACCCTATACAGGAGGAAATGGAGGCGTGTATAATGGTGCTACTATTATGTCGACCGATCCAGAATCTACCATTAAAGCCAAGATAGAATCCGGAATATTGGCCAATGGTTCCGGAACGTTATCCTTTACGGTACTGGAAAATAGCTATCCCAGCCAGGAAGAAGCAAAAATAGGCAACCCTGTTAATTTGAACTTGCAGCCTTTCTTTAGTGCCAATCCGGTTTTCGATACGGCATGTAAGGTAATCTCAGTGGGATACGAACTCAAAGCCGAGGTACTAAGGACAGCTACCATAGACAACCTGAGATGGACTGACGAAGATGGTGTAGAAGGTTACTCCTGCCAGTTGACTTCTGCCGACGGCAGGTTTTCGGTAAGAGCATTTATCCTGAGCAATGATGAATATGACAGCTACAGTTCGACTGTGGGTAGCGATGGTGCTTATGGAATCAACTTACAAATCAGGAACAATACGAATTCAACCATTACCATAGGCGGACAATATACTTATTTCTGGAATGGTGTGGGTAGCGTAGGACAGTCTTTCTTGAATTTGAAATCCGGTGTATGGTCAGGAGACAATGCTCTAGATGGTCAATATCCTGCTACTGAAAACCCAAACAACCATATTTGGTATGCACCTTATGTCTGTCCACCGGGTAGCACAGGTTACGCAGCAGACCCTGAAAATCCGGTTAGTATTGAGAGTAACAGAGAGTGCGGACTAAGTATACATTGGGGCAATGACGGTGTTTATGCGGCTGCAGCTCCCGAAAGGCGCATCTACAGTTGGTCCATCAACGATGGGGCACAAACAAAAACGGCTTATATCCTGACATTTTCGTCCGTAGCAAAGCATCCGGAATATGAAGCCAACATAGAGCACTGTCCCAATGGTGTATGTACAGACACACAGATATTTATGATGATAGAAACCATACTGGCGTACTAAGCAGTCGTTGCGTATAATAACAGCGTTCCTTAAATGTAAAGAGCATTTACTTACACATTAAACTCTTCCGCCCTTTTCACTCTCCGCAAAGAGAAAAAAGGACGGGAAAGTTTTAAATATGAAAAATATAAATTAAAAATACTATAAGTATAAGTAAGTAATGAAAAAAATAAGAATAAAAATATCTCATATTATTTTTTTGATAGTACTAAATAATATACCTGTTTCCGGATCTATCTTTATAGATCAGCATTTTGAATATTGCGAGGAACCGTTTCAAAAAGAAATATACACTTTAGAGTCACTTACAGAGGAATATTATAAAAACCCCGCTTTGGAAAACCAATTGATGGCTGGCAGTTTAAGGTCATTTGTCATTCCTCCGGTTAATGAAGATTTGGAACTTGATGAGGGTGCCTGCACCGATGACCCCAATTTATACAACGATCTTCCGTTGCTTGATGGTGTGTACATGCTAACATTTTTAGCTTCTTTGTATATCCTAAACAAAATCTTACACAGAATATTTATAAAAAGACGCAAGAAAAAAGAAATCATTCAGGTATGAAAAAAATAATATTACTTTTATT
>QMCD01003163.1_pt1 | contig 14146 bp, 16 predicted proteins | sample 1821841 | NCBI WGS metagenome assembly QMCD01 (sample SAMN01991225, study PRJNA193472) | Termite gut metagenome, whole genome shotgun sequencing project. | isolation source: worker | host: Macrotermes natalensis | reverse complement strand
ACGACCGTCGTGGCCGCAGCCGCCGGGATGACCGTCCGCGCGAACGCCGTGAACCTCGTGAATCCCGTGGACGCCGTGGCCGTGGCGAACGGAAAGAGCATCAAGAGCATCAAGAGCACAAGACCGAAGAATAATGGCGAAAGAAGACAACAATAACGAACCGAAGAAAAAAGGCGTACTCAAACACAAGTACCGCTTTTCCGTCTACAACGATGCTTCGTATAAGCAATTATGGCACATCAGGCTGTCGGGCCTGGAAGCGGTCATTTTAGTGAACGTGGCTATTGTAACTATCGTGTCGTTCGTTATTGTGATGATTGCTTTCACACCCCTGCGTGAATTGATCCCCGGCTATCCCGATGCAAAAACCCGTCGCGATATTGTGCAGAACGCCCTGCGTGCCGACTCGCTGGAAGTAATGATGTATAAGTGGGAGCTACAACTCTCTAACCTTAACCTCATCATTTCCGGCAAAGACCCGGTGCCCGTTACTTCACCGGCAGGCGATTCGGCCGTTTCGGGAAAGAGTATCATCAGTCCTTATTCCAAGGAAGACTCCCTGCTCCGCTTAGCAGTGGAGCGTGAGTTGAGCACATCGGCCAACAGTGCGCAAAATAAAAAAGCAACCGAAACCAACATGCATTATTTTACGCCGGTGAAAGGCGTAATTACTGATAAGTTCGACACCAAAAGCAGCCATTTCGCCATTGATGTGGTAACCGCGCCCAACGCCCGCATCTCGTCGGCGCTCAACGGCACGGTAATTCTGGCCGCCTGGACCAACGAGACCGGTTATGTATTGCAAATTCAGCATAGGAACAACACGATTTCGGTATACAAACACTGTGCCAAACTGTTGAAAAAACAAGGCGACACGGTGAAAGCCGGCGAAGCGGTGGCCATTATAGGCAATTCCGGGGAGTTATCCACCGGTCCGCACCTGCACTTTGAATTGTGGATAGACGGCGTGCCCGTAGACCCTGAGCAGTATATTACTTTTTAAGCATGACGAAAAAACGCATCAGCATATTGGGTTCTACCGGGTCAATAGGTACCCAGGTGCTGGATATTCTGCGCCTGCATCCTGATCTTTTTGAAGCCGAAGTGCTGACAGCGCATGAGAATGCGGCGCTACTCATCCAACAAGCTATAGCATTTCAACCCAACGCGGTGGTCATTGCCGATGAAAGCCGATACAGTGAAGTGGCCGAAGTACTGGCTACCCATCCTGTCAAAGTATATGCCGGCAGCAAAGCCTTGAGTGAAGTAGCCGCGTGGGACACTGCACACATGGTAGTGTCGGCGCTGGTGGGCTTTGCCGGACTGGAACCAACTTTAGCCGCACTGAATGCCGGAAAAACGGTAGCCCTGGCCAATAAAGAAACGCTGGTGGCCGGCGGACAAATTGTGGTAGATACGGCTGTGGCTAAGAACGCAGCCATTATTCCCGTCGACTCCGAGCACTCGGCCATTTTCCAATGCCTGACAGGTGAACAACACAACGAAATAGAAAAAATTTATCTCACGGCTTCCGGCGGACCTTTCCTGCACACGCCTGTAGAAGTATTAGACAACGTGACCAAAGCACAGGCGCTCCGGCATCCGAACTGGAGCATGGGCGCTAAAGTTACTATCGACTCGGCAAGCATGATGAACAAAGGGCTGGAGGTGATGGAAGCCCGCTGGCTATTCGACCTTCCTGCCGAAAAAATTGATGTGGTGGTGCATCCCCAATCTATCATTCATTCCATGGTGCAATTCACCGACGGCGCTATCAAAGCCCAGTTGGGATTGCCCGATATGAAACTGCCCATACAATATGCACTGGGGTTCCCTTGCCGCCTGCCGCTCTCCGCGCCGCGCGTGGATTTCAGCACAGCAAAAAGTTGGGATTTCCAGCCTCCCGACACCAATAAGTTTCCCTGCCTCGCCTTAGCCTACGAAGCCCTGCGCCGCGGCGGGAATATTGCCTGCGCCATGAACGCCGCCAACGAAATAGCGGTTGATGCGTTTCTCCACGACCAAATCAAGTTCACGGCCATCCCTGTAATCATTGAAAAAACCATGCAGCAAATAGCGTTCATCGCTCAGCCCTCATTCAACGACCTGCTGCAAACCAATACGGAAGCCAGAATTATTGCACAACAAAATATTTAAACAATGGAAGTAGCGATCAAAATCATACAACTCATCCTTTCCCTGTCGATATTAGTGATTATTCATGAACTGGGACACTTTTGCTGGGCGCGTTTGTACAAAATGCGTGTCGACAAGTTTTACCTGTTCTTCAATCCTTCTTTTTCTATAATGAGGGCTAAAAAAATTGACGGGAAATGGCAGTTTTCTTTCTTTTCTCCGCAAGTGCCGGAGCACTGGAATGCGCATCCCGACCATACTGAATTCGGCATCGGCTGGTTGCCGCTCGGCGGCTATTGCAAAATATCGGGCATGATTGACGAGTCGATGGACAAAGAGCAAATGCGGCAGGATCCCAAACCCTGGGAATACCGCTCCAAACCGCCGCAACAACGGTTCTGGGTGCTGGTGGGCGGCGTACTGAACAACCTGCTCCTTGCGGTGTTCATTTATGCCGGCATGCTCTACACCTGGGGCGACAGTTATTTGGCGAACAAAGACGCCCGCTACGGGGTGGAATGCAGTGAACTGGCGCAGGAACTTGGTTTCCGCAACGGCGACAGGATACTGGCCTTGGACGGCGAACCGGTGGAACGTTTCAACGAAGTGCAATCGGTGATGATACACCAACAGTCGAAAACCGCCACGGTGCTGCGCGGCGCCGACACACTCAGTTTTGATATAGATCAACAATATTTCCCCGCCATGCTGCAGGTGAAGCTATTCGACCTGCGTATTCCTTTTATAGTGGGCTCCGTGCCCGACAGTTCGCACAATGCACACGCAGGGTTGCTGGCCGGCGACCGCATTGTTGCCGTGAACGATAGCGCGGTATTTATTTTGCAGGATATTCAATCCATATTGAAAAAACACAGCAGCCAAACCGTTATGGCCGGCATCCGGCGCGGCGATTCGCTCCTGCAACTGCCCTTACAAGTCAACAACAAAGGCAATATAGGCGTACTCCTCGGCGACCCGAAAGATGATTTTTCCATCACAGCGCACCATTATTCACTGCTGGGGGCTATTCCTGCCGGAGCGGTGAAAGGCTACAACACCGTAGGCAATTACATCAGCCAGCTGAAACTTATTTTCAGTCCGAAAACCGAAGCCTACAAATCCGTGGGAAGTTTCATTACCATTGGTAAAATTTTCCCCGGAACCTGGGACTGGCTCGCCTTTTGGAACATCACGGCTTTTTTGTCCATTATGCTGGCGGTGCTTAATATACTGCCCATTCCCGGTCTCGACGGCGGCCACACGCTCTTTGTGTGCTACGAGCTGATTACGCGCCGTAAACCCAGCGATAAATTTTTGGAACATGCCCAAATGGTGGGCTTTGTCTTCCTCATCGCCCTTATGATTTTGGCCTTTGGGAATGATATTTACAGATTATTTAATTAATTTTTATGGAATTTTCATGCTCCGTGCATCTTTAAATAAAAACAAGATTATGAAAACGATTTATTTTTTATTGATCAGCCTTGCATTGGCCGGCATGGCAGCCTGCGAAAGCAGCCCTCAACTGAAAAGCGCCGTCAGCGGCAAAGCGGGCGAAGTTATTGTAGTGTACGACAAAATTCTTCACGACACTACTTTCACCAAAGAAGTGAGCGCCCTGCTGGCGCCGGTATATCCCGCCCTGCCGCAGGCAGAACGCATGTTCAATGTCATCGACATTCCTTCCACGGCTTTCAATAATATATTCGAAATACACCGCAATTTGATTTTCGTGCAAGTCACCGCCGACACTGTTCCCGCGCGCATTGTAGTGAGGCATGATATATGGGCGCAGCCGCAAACCGTTATTCGCATCAACGGCGCCAACGGTGCGGAAATCCTGCAACTCATCAGGCAGGAACAGGAGCGCGTGCTGCACATACTCGAACAGGCCGAGCGCGACAGGGTAATTCTCAACGCTAAAAAATACGAAGAAAAATCTATCCGCGACACGGTCAATCAACTGTTCGGCGGCTCGCCCTACTTCCCCACCGGTTATGTATTATTCAAAAAAACCAACGATTTTGTGTGGGTAAAATACGGCATAAAAAAGGCGGAATTGGGCATTTTCATGTATAAATATCCCTACAAAGACGACTCTTCTTTCAACAATGCGACTATCATTGCCCGGCGCAACGCCAAGTTGCAACAGGAAGTTCCCGGCCCCACCGAAAACAGCTATATGACCACCTCCAACTTCCTCCCTACCCTGTCGCGCAATGTGCTGTACAACAACATCCATTTTGTAGAAACCCGCGGCTTGTGGGAGCTGGAAAATGATTATATGGGCGGACCCTTTATCAGCCATTCGTTTATAGATCCAAGCGGCAAGAACATTATTGTACTGGAGGCTTTTGTGTACAACCCCAGCGGCGAAAAACGCAACCTCCTGCGCCAGGTCGAATCCATTATTTATTCTTTTGAATGGAAAGAAAATCAATAAAATAGTAACTATTTCGCAATTCATAATTGGTAATTCGTAATTTCTTAGTATTTTTGTAGATTAAACTTGAATAACATTTTATGGCAAACATTTTCGCTTCATCTATCGGGAAAAAAATAGTAATGAGCCTCAGCGGCTTGTTTTTAATGGTCTTTTTAGTGGTTCACGCCGGCGTGAACGCCTTACTGCTGGTAGGGCGCGAGGCTTACAATGAAGCCTGCCATTTCATGGATACCAACCCGCTTATTAGGGTAATGGTGCCGGTACTGGCGCTGGGCTTTCTTATTCACATCGTGTATGCCATCTACCTGACATGGGGCAACATGAAAGCCCGCGGCACTGAACGTTATGCCGTTAGCAATAAAGGACAGGCCTCATCGTGGGCAGCCCGCAATATGTTCGTGTTAGGCATCATCGTTCTCGGCGTGTTGGCCTTGCACCTCTCGCATTTCTGGGCAAAGATGCAATTGCCAAGCCTTATGGGAGAACATGGCCATGAAGACCCTTACGGATTAGTGGCCGGACTGTTCCGCCAAACTATTTACAGCGTGCTGTATATTGTATGGATTGGCGCCTTATGGTTCCACCTGACGCACGGTTTTTGGAGCGCTTTTCAAACCATCGGCATGAACAACAATAAATGGATGCCCCGCTGGCGTTGTATCGGTTTTATTTACGCCACCGTTGTAGCCCTGACTTTCATCGCTGTGCCGGTGTATTTCCTGCTGGGAATGGGGGAGTGAGTTAAGAGTTGAAAATTGAGAGTTGAGAATGGGTAAAAAACACGAATATAATGGCTACTGATGCTGAAAAAGCCTGTGACCCGGTAGTGCCCTATGAGGCTGTTGTTACAGAACGTAACGTTATTAAAGGGCATACCTTAGATGAGGCAAAGGCTTTTATCAACAAGCGCTTTAAGGAAATCTACCGGGTAGGCTATGACGCAATATAATGTATTGTTGTCTGACGAAGCATGGGAGGATTTAGATAAGTTAATGATAGTTATTGCAGAAGAATACAAATCGCCAATTACTGCTCAACGCTATATTGCTGAAATCTGGAATGAGATTATACGATTACGCAATTATGCGGGCGCTATAGCGCCCTACTTGCATAGTGAATTGCAGCTTCGTTACGGACATTCGCTCCGGCGCATTAATCATAAGAAAATAGCTATTTTGTACACGATAGAGAATGATGATACGGCATTGATTGTGCGTATTATGCCCGGCAGTATTATTTTTGGGTAATGATGCAAAAAATAGTTGGTGGAAAATAGAAAAATAATTTGTATCATTGTCGGTGTAAAGTTGAAGAGGAAGTGAGCACTGCTGAGGAGCAACTCACCAGCAATAGGCTTTACGGATAAACGGCAGAAGGAGCAATGGTTAATCTTGCTCCTTTTTCTTTCTGCCGGTATCCTGCTATGGCTAAAAAAACCTTATTTTTCGTTACTTTTGAAGAATAAATACCATTTGAGATAATTTTTATAATGCTCTTTGGATAAGCCTCTGTGTAAGGATATATTCTGCTTTAAATGGCCAAAGAACGATTCTAAGGCATTGGTTGTTTTCGGTATTTTGGGGTTATCTAAATAATGGAACATATCAGGCAAAGCCCGTCTGATATGGATAAAAGCTTTGCGAACACTTTTGTGGGTATACCAGTAGCGTTTAGTTTGAGGCTGGTAGGATTTAGCATTAACAAAATCTTTGTGCCTGTCATACCATCTGACTATATCCACGACCCAGTATCCCCATTTGTTGCGGTCATCAATAGTGTGCAGGCGTTTAATGATTTCACGCAGTTCATAACCTGCCTGGCTTTGCGGACGACGGGTTAACCATTGTAAAGTCTCTCGCTGAATGTGGGCTAAACACCGTTGGATAACGGTATCCGGCGAGACTTTTCGTATGGCACGAAGCAGATTGCGTACTCCGTCGCAAGTGATACTTTCGATAATAATACCCAAATTCAGCAGATTCTCAATGTCTTCCCGCAGCTCCTCTTCCCATTCGCCATCCGTAAGACGGTATAAAACAGTAGCTTTAACACGGTCGTCACGATACAAAACCAAACATACCTTATTGGCGAAATAAGTGCCATCTACCAATAAATTAACACTTTCTGAACGCCGTATCTGCCACCTCGGGTAATGTTCCAGATAATCATAGAAATAATACTTCAGGGTACGTTCACTATACCCACTCTTAGCTACTAATTGGGTAAACGTCTGTTTGCCGGTGATCCATTCTCTGAACCAGATTTCCCGATTCTTTTTGCTCACTCCGGGATTGCTGCGGGTAGAGAATATCCCGCAATCCTTACAGCTGTACCGCTGTTTACCCTGTTGTTTACCCCATTTTATGACAGCTAAACTGCCACATGCCCAACACCTGAATCTCCTTGTCTTGTCCATAACAAAAAAGTTTATTGAAACGAATTTCAATAAACTTTCTTATATCTCAATAATAACACACCCTACAGCTATCAATTACCAACTATTTTTTGCATATATACCAAAATAGCTATTTTATACACGATAGAGAATGATGATACGGCATTGATTGTGCGTATTATGCCCAGCAGTATTATTTTTTGATACTCACAATCAAGAAGTTGAAGAATTTACCTCTCAACTAAAAAACTTATTCACTTTATTAATAGCGGAGGGCAATGTGACCACCACCACGCGGTCGTAGGGTTGGATTTCGCTGTCGCCCACAGCAATGAAATGCTCGTCGCCCCGCATAATGCCGCCGATAATCGCATCTTTCGGGAAGCCCAGGTCGCGGATTTTTCCTTTGGTAATAGGACTGGCTGCCTTCACAATGAACTCCAGCACCTCAGCATCGGAGCCGGTCAACATTTTCATAGATTGCACGTTGGAGCCTAAAGTAAAACGGAAAATGCGGCTGGCCGTCAACATTTTTTTATTGATCATCGTGTCCACGCCCATGTTTTCCGCCAGTTGGATATAATCCAAATCTTCAATTTCGGCGATGGTTTTTTTCACGCCTAAACGCTTGGCTAAAATACAGGAGAGCACATTGGTTTCGGAACTGCCGGTCACCGCCACAAAAACATCCACGCTTTTCACATCCTCTTCAATCAGCAGGTCGGTATTGCGGATATCGCCATTGATGATTAACGTGTTTTGCAAGCTTTCGGCCAATTGCGTACAGCGGTCGCGGTCGGCATCTATCAGTTTCACCGTTTGCATTCTGCTTTCCAGCTCGGTGGCCAGCATCACTCCTATGGGCGTACCGCCGAGAATCAGCACCTTTTCCACTGCTATATTCGACTTGCCCGACTGTTTCATGGCTTCAGGCAGTCCTTCGCGACTGGAAATGATAAATATCAAATCGCCCTGCTTAAATTGTTCTTTGCCGCGGGGGATAATGGTTTGTCCATTGCGGGAAATAGCCACCACCCGGAAATCAATGGTGCGTTCAGTAGCCGAAATATCACTCAGCATCTTATCCAGCACCGGCGCATTAGCGTCCAATTTATAGGCAATCAATTGCAGGCGGCCGTCAGAAAAGTTTATGAACTCGGTAGAACCGGTGCGCTCCAGCAGTTCTAAAATAGCAGCCACGGCATTTTTTTCGGGATAAAACAGGTAGTCAATACCCATATCCGTAAACAGAGCGCTATGGTCCGCTTTCAGGTATTCTTCGTTGTTGATTCGGACAACCGCTTTTTTAGCGCCCATTTTTTTTGCAAACAAGGCACTCACAATATTCATATCCTGCGACACGTCAGGATATACGGCGATAAATAAATCGGCACGGCCTACATTGGCCTGCTCCAGGGTTTCAATAGAAGTAGGCATGCCGTGGATCACCAGCAGGTCGCCCACCTCCGCTACTTTACGCAGCCGCATTTCATCGTGGTCGATGACAGTGATGGTATGGTTTTCTTCGACGAGCATTTTGGCTAAATGAGTGCCCACTTCGCCTGCTCCGGCGATAATAATTTTCATTGTCGAGCGGTATTAAGGATTTAATAAATCGTTATGACGGAAATCAAGAATGTCGTAAATATATTCCAGCGCAAATTTCGCCGGACTTTCAGCATCCAGCTCCAGCGCCTGTTTATAAGCATTAATGGCCGCTGCCCATTCCTGCTTTTGCTGATGCGCTTTACCCTGCAAATAATATGTTTCGGCCGTAGGCGTCATGTTATACTAATCCGGCAAATCCCATAAACGCCAATGCCAGGATGCCGGCGCTGATCAATGCAATGGGAACGCCTTTGAATGATTTGGGCACGTTCGACAGGTCGAGCTGTTCGCGTATGCCGGCAAACAATATCATTGCCAAAGCAAAGCCGGCAGCCGAAGCTACGGCATAGACCACACTCTCGGCAAGGTTCAAATAATGCTCCGTGCCGCCGAAGGCAAATTCTTTACTCACCACCAGAATAGCTACCCCCAGCACCGCACAATTGGTAGTAATCAATGGCAGGAAAATACCCAACGCCTGATACAAGGCGGGACTGATTTTTTTCAAAATAATTTCCACCATTTGCACCAAAGCGGCAATCACTAAGATGAACGCCACCGTTTGCATAAATTCTATATGCAGGGGCACCAACACGTAGTATTGCAGCAGGTAGGTCACCAGCGTGGCCAGCGCCATTACAAACATCACGGCGCCACCCATACCCGAAGCTGTGGCTACCTTGTTCGACACACCAAGAAAGGGGCACACGCCGAGGAATTGCGCCAACAAAATGTTGTTGACAAATACGGCAGATATAATGATGATGATATACTCCATAAATAATTGAAAATTGAAAATTGAAAATTGAGAGTTGAAAATTTATTATTGACTATTTATTATTTTAATTTACTTATTTCCCTAATTTCTTAATCTCCTAATATCTTAGTCTCTTAGTTACTTAGTCTCTTAGTCACTTTTTAATCTTATTGAACAGCACCAGCAAATAGCCGAGCACGATGAAGGCGCCGGGGGCCAGGATGAACAGGGTAATGCCTTCGGGCAATAATTTCATACCGAAGAAAGCGCCCGCGCCCAACAGTTCGCGCACCGCCCCTATGACCGTAAGCGAGACGGTAAATCCCAAGCCAATGCCCAGACCGTCGCACATGGAATTGATCACAGAGTTTTTGGCAGCAAAGGCTTCGGCGCGTCCCAGCACAATACAGTTCACCACAATCAGCGGAATAAACAGACCGAGGGTGTCGTACAGTGCAGGCGTGTAAGCTTGCATCAGGAATTGCACCACCGTGGTGAACGCCGCAATAATTACAATATAACAAGGTATGCGCACCTTACCGGGAATTTGCGAAGCCACGGCGGCAATAGCCATATTCGACATCGTTAACACGGCGGCAGTGGCCAATCCCATGCCCATGCCGTTCGTCGCTGAAGAGGTGGTGGCCAACGTAGGGCACATCCCCAGCAGCAGCACGAAAGTGGGGTTCTCTTTAAGGATGCCTTTGGATATAAGTTGTAGTTTGTTCATTATACAATTGCGAATTACAGGTTACAGGTTACAGGTTACAAGTGATGAACGATGAGTTATGAGTTTCATTTTCAATTCTCCATTTTCAATTTTCAATTAACTTTCACGGTCTGCTTCATTGCGCGGTAAGCACGGTCGAGCGCATCGCAGAAAGCGCGGGAGGTGATAGTAGAAGCCGTAATGGCATCCACATCGCCGCCGTCCTTTTTTACCAGTAGTTTAAAGGTTTCGGGATTTTTGCCCTCGAACTGCAGACTGAAATTGCCTTTGCTTTTTTCTATTTTATCACCTAAGCCGGGAGTTTCGGTGTGCGACAATACCACAATGTTATGAATGGTGCCGTCGGGCAGAAAACCTACCATCAGATTAATCAATCCGCCGAAACCCTTAGTAGTAGAGGTTTCTATGGCAATGCCTACTACTTCATCGCCTTTTTTGGCAGTGTACAAGCGCAACATGCGACCTTCCAGCACTACCGTATCGGGCCTGGCCGAAGGTGTGTTGTCGAAAGCAGGCACCACCGCCGCGATAGAAGCATTCACCTTTGCCGTCTTTGCGGCCTCAATGGGTTCCGCCGTCAATGAGTATACAACGCCCAGCACGCCGGAAGATACCAGCGCAACTGTCATCAGCACGATGACCATATTTGCAAATGATGATGATCTAGCCATGTTTCACCTCCTCGCCGTATCGTTTGGGTTTAATATATTTATTCAGTAGCGGAACAACCGCGTTCATAATCAGAATAGCAAAAGAAATACCTTCGGGATAACTGCCGAACACACGAATCAGCACGGTCAGCAAGCCAATGCCCACGCCATAGATAATCATACCGCGCGGGTTCATGGGCGAGGTCACATAATCGGTAGCCATAAAAATAGCGCCCAGCATCACACCGCCGGTAAGCAGGTGGAATAAGGGATCGACAAAGCGATGAGGGTTCACCATCCACAAGATACCGCTAAATATAACAACAGTGCCGAAAATAGCCAGCGGAATATGCGGACGAATTACATGGCGGAACAGGAGATAAGCAAAGCCTATCAACAAGGCGATGGCCGACACTTCACCGGCCGATCCGCCGATCTTTCCAAAGAGCATTTGCCAGTAGGACAAGTCGTGCATACTCATGATCTGCTCCACCGTATTACCATTGGCCAGACCTTCCTTGACGATTGCCAGCGGCGTAGCGCCTGTAGTAGCATCCACGCCTGTCCACGCTGTGGGAGCAGGCCAGGTGGTCATTTGCAGAGGAAAAGAAATGAGCAGGAATACACGTCCCACTAAGGCCGGATTAAATATGTTCTGTCCTAATCCACCGAAGCTCATTTTCGCAATGCCGATGGCTACCACTGCGCCAATCACTACTATCCACCAGGGAATATTGCCCGGCAGGTTCATGGCCAACAGCAAGCCGGTCACCACGGCCGATAAATCGCCGACGGTAGACTTGCTTTTCATTACCCAGCGTTCAATGGCATATTCCAGCAGCAGACAGGAAATAATGGCTACTGCCGCTGTAGTCAGTGCACCGAGGCCGAAAAAATAAACCGACATAATATACGCAGGCAACAAGGCAATGATGACATCCAACATCAACCGTCGGGTGCTGTCTTTGCTATGGGCGTGCGGCGCCGGGGAAATTACTAATTGTTTCATCTATTTAATTACGAATTTCAAATTACGAATTACGATTTTTCTTAATCATTCAGTCTCTCGTCTCTCAGTCTCTAATCTCTTGTCATTTTTTTCGTGCTCTCATAATCTTAATCACTTCCGCTTTGCCGAGGCGGATATAGTCGAGCAACGGGATCTGTGCGGGGCACGAATAGAGGCAGCAGCCACATTCGATGCAGTCCTGCGCACGGTTGGCTTCCAGTTCATCATACATACTGCGTTGCGTTTGTTTGGTGAGCAGATAAGGTTCCAGCCCCATGGGACAGGCCTGTACGCATTTGGCGCAACGAATGCAGTTAGACGCTTCCTTGCGGTGCGCTTCGCTGTCGGGAATTAACAAAATAGCAGAACTTACCTTCGACGTAGGCGCGTCGATATTCACCACAGCCTTGCCCATCATTGGCCCGCCGCAAATAATCTTTCCGGTATCTTCGGGTAGGCCGCCCGCCGCAGCCAGCACTTTCGAGAGCGGCGTACCCACACGCACCAGCATGTTCACCTGCTTGCCGGCCGATTTACCGGTAATGGTGATGCTGTTATCCACTAAAGGCTTATTTTTTTGCACCGCTTCGTATACGGCCAACGCCGTACCCACGTTCTGCACCACAGCGCCCACATCAATAGGGAGTCCCATGGAGGGTACCTGGCGGTGAATGACCGCATCGATCAATTGCTTTTCGCCACCTTGCGGGTAACGTTTCTTCAGCGGAACAATGGTTATATCATAGTTGCGTTCGCACACAAGGCCTTGTAACAGCTCAATAGCGTCGGGTTTATTGGTTTCTATCCCGATATAGGCTTTGGGCGCATTCAGGGCTTTTTTCAATATCAAAGTACCGATGAGCGCCTGTTCACCGTATTCCAACATCACACGATGGTCGGACGTGAGAAAAGGCTCGCATTCCGCCGCATTGATGATCACCGCTTCGGCTTTCTTGCCGGGAGGCGGACTCAGTTTCACGTGTGTGGGGAATGCCGCGCCGCCGAGGCCTACAAGGCCGGCATCGGTAATTTTTTTAATGATGGCCGGGCCGTCCAATGTAATTTCACGTTTGATATCCGGCGTACGGTCAATTTCGGGCATCCATTCGTCACCTTCCACCTGTATGACAACGGCCGGTTTCTTAAAGCCGGCAATATCAGCCACCGGCTCAATGGCCGTCACGGTTCCTGACACCGAAGCATGAATATTGGCCGACATGAAGCCGGAGGCTTTACCAATCAACTGTCCCACCTTCACCTTGTCGCCTTGCACCACCACCGCTTCGGCAGGGGCGCCTATATGTTGGCCGAGAAAAACGGCTACCGTTCCTTCGGGCGACAATGATTGTAACGGACTTTGAGCTGCCAGTTTGTTATCCGGAGGATGAATACCGCCAATGGAAAATGTCTTGAGCATAGGTTTTCGGATTTATATGCAAAGATAATTAAAATCGTAAATTTAAGCGGCCGGCTCTTCTTTGCGCGGCGGGAAATTAACTTCCAAAATAGCATTGGTAGGGCATTCCGTTACACACTTGCGGCACAGGCGACATTTGGAAAAATCGATGTACGCCAAATTATTTTCAATAGTAATGGCCTCGAAAGCACAAACCTTTTGGCATTTGGTGCAAGCGATGCAAGCCGCGCTACAGGCTTTTTTCGCCACGCCGCCTTTGTCTTTATTAACGCAAGACACATATACGCGGCGGCTCTTGGGGCCGGTTTTACGCAATTCGATAACTTTATTGGGACAGGCTTTTACGCAAGCGTTACAGGCCGTACATTTTGTTTCGTCTACTTCGGGCAGGCGGGTATCGGGATTTATGGTGATAGCACCAAAATTACAGGCCTGCTCACAATCACCGCTGCCCAGGCAGCCGTAGGAACAGCCGGTGTCTCCGGTATACAGTCCGGCAGCAACAGCACAGGAAGGCGCTCCGTCATAAACATTAGTGCGCGGGCGCTTATCGCAACTTCCGGCACAACGCACCACGGCGACCATAGGTTCTTTTTCGGGAGCCGCCTTTCCGAGGTAAGCCGCTACCTGGCTCATGGTGTCGGCACCACCCACGGGACAATACAAGGCATCCATTGCATCGCTCGTCACGCAGGACTCGGCAAAAGCACGGCAACCGGCATAACCGCAACCACCGCAGTTAGCGCCCGGCAGCATGGCCTGCACATCATCAATACGCGCATCTTCTTCCACTTTAAATCGTTGCGCCACAAAGTACAACACAACCGCCAGCACAAGGCCCAGCATACTTAAAGCAAGAACAGTAGAAATCAAAATACTCATTATATCGTTAGATTTTTTCTATTTCAAATACATACTTCTTATTAAATTTGCCGCGAAACAGGTACAAGACAAAATAATACAACGCAATAAACACTACGGAAATTATTCCGCTCCAC
>QMCD01000469.1_pt3 | contig 14147 bp, 10 predicted proteins | sample 1821841 | NCBI WGS metagenome assembly QMCD01 (sample SAMN01991225, study PRJNA193472) | Termite gut metagenome, whole genome shotgun sequencing project. | isolation source: worker | host: Macrotermes natalensis | reverse complement strand
TCATTGAGCTGTACCGCCCAGCTTGAGCCTAAAACCAATATTTCATATACATTATAGCGCGATTTGTCGATGTTGGCGCTTACCTGCCGCCCGCTATTTACCGACACTTCAAACTCCGAGGAGTTTCCGCCATACATTACCGCAATGTTTTTTTTCATTTTCTAAGTGATTAAGTAACTAAGAATATATTTACTGCTTACTGTTTATTCTTCTTTCTCTCCCGTGTAGGCGCGCCATTTTTCCACCACGCGGGCGAAATCCTGGGGCAGGCTTTGTTCAAATATCAATTCTTCATTGGTCATCGGATGCACGAATCCCAGCAGCCGTGCGTGCAGCAGGCATGATAGAAAAACAATTATCGACAAAGCGGCGATATTTTGAGAAGGCAATACCTTTCAATATTTTATTTCCGCCGTAACGGTCGTCGTTGAACAAGGGGTGTCCCAGGTGGTCCATGTGCACACGTATCTGGTGCGTGCGCCCTGTCTCCAGCCGGCATTCGATGAGTGTAACATAGCCGAAGCGTTCTATTACTTTGTAATGTGTAATGGCCCGTTTTCCGCCTTTTTCTTCGGGCACTACGGTAAAGCAAAGCCGGTCTTTCGGGTCGCGCCCCAGCGGTGCATCCACGGTTCCTTCTTCCTCTTTCATATTGCCCCACACCAATGCCACATAGATGCGTTTAGTGGTATGGTCAAAAAATTGCTTGGCCAATGCGGCGTGCACATCATAGGTTTTTCCCACTAAGAGAAGTCCCGAAGTATTTTTATCAATACGGTGCGCTAAGATAGCTTCCTGCTCCGGTTTATCCTGCAGGTAAAATTTCAGTGCGTTCATCAGCGTTCCCGTATAATTACCGTGCCCCGGGTGCACTACCAGTCCCGCAGGTTTGTTCACCACCATCAGGTAATCGTCTTCGTAGGCCACATCAATGGGAATGTCTTCGGCAAGTATTTCCAGGCCGCGGCGGACGTAGGGAAGCACGATGCTGATCTCGTCGAGCGGCTTGATCATGTAGTTCGACCGTTCTACCAATCCGTTGACCAGTATGTAATCCGAAGAGGCGGCATGCTGTATGCGGCTGCGCGAGGTGTCTTCCATCCGCGATACGAGATAACGGTCGAGTCGCATGGCGGATTGCCCTTTGTCTACCTTAAAACGGTAGTGTTCAAACATAGGCTGGCCTTCGAGATCCTCTAAGTCATCATCGTCATCGAAATCGTCGCTGTTCAGCCATTCTTTTGCACTATTCATCATCGGGCAATAATTATTTTACGGGAGGTTTTTACTATATTATCTTCAATAATCCTCACTATGTATATGCCTGCAGCAAGGTCGCCCACGGGAAATTCCTTATCCGGCGTATTATATACGTGCAATAGTTGTCCGCGCAGGTCATAGATCTCCACTTGTTGGCGAAGGGCCGGAAGCATTTGTTCCTCGGCCGTCAGGTTCCGGATAGACACTATGTCCGAGGCGGGATTAGGGTAAAGCAGGTAATTATCTTCCGTTGCTACAGCAGCCGGCACGGGCGGCGGCACAAAGTCGCCGGGGAAGTTGCCGGGACGGCAGAAGATGGGACGTATCATCAGCGAACCGTCGTAGTCCGACGGGTACCAATTGCCAAAGCCGTCCAGGGCATAAAAGTTTCTTGCCCTGCCCGGACGGTTAACGTCAAAGCCTATGTTCAAAAAGGCTTCCGCCGTTTGTATCCATCCTACATAAAACCGCTGTCCGCGATTGATGTACACCGGCTTGTTGAACTTGTAAGCCACGTAGGCGTTCAGGCTGTCGCGCAGCACAGGCCGTACGGCTTCCTGCGAATAGATCAATGTACCGGGCAGTCCGTCGTTATCATTCCACACGGCGAGTTTGACGGGCCGGATGTTCGCGCTGTCTTTAGCCAAGTTGAAGTATAAATACACGCCCCGCAACGAGTCGTCGCGAAGCGCCCGGAACTCCGTTGCCACGCGGCCGTTAGCGGTACCATAACCAAAGAGGCCGTAGCCATTTTCCGCCGAGCCGTCGTCATAGGCATAATAATCGCTGAAACGCTGTATGTAGGCGGTAGTATCGTTTTTCCGCAAGGCGTTGCGCAAAGGGGTGTTTTCCGCATCGATCACGAGGTAACTGCTTATTTTAAAAGCCACCTCATCGGCGCCGGAAGCGGGTGTATAATCATAAGGCGGTATTTCGTAAACACGTGTTTGTGTCGAGTCGTCATAAATATTTTCGGAACCTCCGGAGAAGGTGAGTAATCCTGCGGTGCTTCCGTAGATCGGTTCGATAGAGATACGGCGGGTAACGTTCCTGATGCCCCATCCCAAGTTACGGTAGGTGATGGCCACTGAGTCGGTAAACAGACCTGCCCGCGCGGTAGGCACTTCGAGATGGTAGGCCGGAATAGATGTATAGTTAATGGTTAAGGGGCCTTGCGGTACTGCAATGCCCACGTCGGGCAATTTCGTGTCGGTAATATCCCTGGCAGAATTAAGGTAGACAAAATTCAGGTGCCAGCAATCGGCATTATTAGCACGCCCCGGCACGTCGATATTTACCGTGAGCGATACGAGGTTGCGGAAACGGAACTGAAAACCGGACTGCAGCCATTGAATGGAGTCAACGGCTACGGCAGCGTAGACAAATTCCGCATTTAACGAGGTCAACGTATGCTTCAGGGTATCGCCGAGATTAATTTCCTCTATAGAATTGCCGGTCACATCGACCGAAGCGCTCCACACGGTAGTCCATTTACCGTCGGTGGGAGAATAAAATTCGAGTTTAAGCGAATCGTTCAAGTCGGGCATATCGCCCAATCCGCCGGCCTGATAGAAGAAGCTCAGCACTACATTCCCGGCGGAAGAAAGGTCGACCGGCAAGGATGTCAGCGTATCGGCCGGAGCAAGTCCGCCGCTGTAGGTTGCTGCGGCCAGCCAGGGATGTAAGCGTCCGTTAGCGCCGAGCGCATCCAGCGTCGCCACGCCCGCCACAGGCATATTGATTGCGTATTGCGTATTGACATACGCGCCGTTGGTGGTCCACAGGTTCACATCGGGCCACGGATTTGCGGGCACAAAATTGTCTACGAAAGGCAGGGATAGCGTGCCGGACGCGTTGTGCGGTCCGTACTGCACGCGGGTGCGGGGTTGCGGACGGGCCAGGGGGTTTTCTTCCAAGCCTGTCAGGCGCTCCTGGGCAACCGCCGGCAGCAGGGAAAGCATTCCCGCCAGCATAAGCATCATATATTTTCGCCCTGTACTCATGAATTATTTATCCAACTTCGTTTCATCTATAGTTAACCAAAGGTTCACCGAAGCGCCCAATTGAAGCACTTCGGTTTCCGACACTTCGGGTGATTGTCTGTATACTTTCGCCAAAAGGCTGTCGCTATAATTCTTTACTGTTTGGTCGAACCGCACAAGGCCTGTATTTAATGACGATTCGGCCAGCATATCTTTGGCTTGCACCAGTGTGTGGCCTATCAACAAAGGCGCCAATGTTCCTTCGTTCCAATTGCTTTTTCCTATTTCAAGGTCGATGTCGCTGTCGGCGGGCACCAATGTTTCGGGAGCAATGCTCCGGCCTCTGTATTTTTGTCCCAACACATTGTTGGTCGCCATGTCATTTACATAGTTAAGCCGGCCTACGTGCAGTGCGGAGGCCGTGAGTACGGTTTTCGCCTGGCGCAACGAATAACCTACCACATTAGGTACGGCCACCATGCGCGGCTGCATAGAATTGATCACAACGAATATGCGCCGGCCTTTTTTCACGTTGGCGCCGGGCTGCGGAATTTGCCGGAATACTGTGCCGTGATAACGTGTATTTACAAACACCGAATCGGTGATTATTAATTCCAGTTCATGCTCGCCGGCCACGGCATTCGCTTCGGCTAAGCTCAAGCCCGTAAAATCAGGGACGGGGCGCGACTGCCCGTGACGGGTAAACGCCGACAGGGAGAGGCTCACAATGCCCAGGAACAGTAAGAAGCACACGGCCGCCACTAACAGATTACTCAGGTAGGGATGTTTACGATAAAAAATTATCCATCGGTTTTTCGTATCTTTTAATTCCGGCATAAAACACTTTCGTTTAACTTACAAAGTTACACATTAATGTGCAAATATGCAAATGTGTTAATGTGCTAATTATAAAAGTTCTTCATAAAAAGTGTTACGTTCTACGGGAATAAATCCGGCATCGCCCACCAAACGGGAGAGTTCCGCATCGGTAAACACGGGATGGGTGTCCTCGGCGCCGGCCATGCTGTATATTTTAGTAGAATCGTTGATCGTGCCGTCAATATCGTCGGCGCCGAACAGCAGTGACAGTTGCATAAGCCCCTTACCCAGCATCGGCCAGTAAGCTTTGATGTGCGGGATATTATCCAGCGCCAGCCGGCTGATCGCCATGGTGCGCAAGACTTCCATGCCGGACACTTCGCCGATGCCGCCCAATTCATTGTGGCGCGACTTGTATTTCAAGGGGATGAAAGCGTCGAAACCGCCGGTGGCGTCTTGCAGATCGCGCAGAAGCAGCAGGTGCCGTATGCGGTGCCGCCTTGTTTCGATATGGCCGAACAGCATGGTGGCGTTGGTGCGGAGGCCTGAGCGGTGTGCCGCTTCGTGCACTTTCAGCCAGGTAGCGGACGGCCCTTTCTTCGGGCATAATTGCCGGCGGATATCATCATCCAATATTTCGGCGCCACCGCCCGGAACGGCGTCAAGACCGTTTTGCCGGAGCAATGCCAATCCCTCTTCCAACGACAGTCCGGCCTTTCGGATCATATAATCTAACTCTATGGCTGTAAATGCTTTAATGTGCACATGGGGCAATATTTTTTTTACCCCTTGCAGTAAAGCGGCATAATAATACACATCACGTGAGGGATGAACCCCGCCCACAATGTGCACTTCGGTGATGTTCGCGCCCACGTAGGCCCTGCACTGCTCCATCAACTCCTCCGGAGAATAGTCCCAGCTTCCTTCTTCGCCTTCGTTGCGGCGATAGGAACAGAACACACAATCGTTGATGCAGATATTGGTAGGCTCCAGATGAAAATTACGGTTGAAAAACACCTTGCGGCCATTGAGTCGCTCCCGGCGCTGATGGGCCAGGGAGGCCAGCAGCGACAGGCTGCCGTGGTCGTACAAATATAACAACTCATCAGCGGAAAGCCGGCCGCCGGCGTTGATTTTCTCAGATAGTCGGCCTATGGTTATATCAATCATTATTTTTCGACAAAAATACCAAAAATTTGAATATCCGGAATATTTTTTTAACTTTGTATAATGTTTCGATTTAAAACAAGGTTTGTATGATCCGGGTTATGAGACTGTGTATGCTTGTTCTATTGCTCGTTGCAGCGGGTATTCCGGTGCGGGCGCAAAATGCCGTTACATTGCATGACGACGAAATATGTCAGGGCGAGAGCAAAACGCTCAGCACACTGGTTAACGGATCTTTTCATACCTTTCACAGTTGGAGCGCCAACGGACAGGTCATCACCTCCACTAACTATAATATCAGTGTAAACCCTACGGCTACTACCATCTACACGCTCGACTACACCGATAACGCCGGCACCCGCCAGCAAAAAAGCCTCAGGCTGACCGTGTACCAAACCCCGGATTTCACTATTCCGGCCGATCAGACGATTTGCAGCGGCAGCGCCGTCCAGCTCACCGCAACAGTACGTAACGGCGACAACAATACCATTATCGGCTGGCTGTGCAACGACGGCAACACCTATACCAACAACTATAGCGCTACCAATGCCACAAGCACTACGGATACTTATGTCTACACCGCCAATGTGCGTAATCATGTCAACTGCCCCGTTGTAACCAAGTCATTCTCCGTAACGGTACACATAACCCCTACCAGTGCTGCTATCAACGTAATTGGTAACGACGTGCAATGTCAGGGCGTACCGTTCGACCTGGACAACCTTATCTCCTTTGACGTTGTTGACATCTACGGCAACCGCGAAAAGGGAGGAAAAATCTGCGGCGGTAAGGTTACCTGGTATACAACACCCGGCGGGGGCACCCCCGTTGGCCCCGTAGTAACCGTTAACTCGCCGGCCGGCCAGACGTTCTACGCCGACTACAATAACGTGCAGATTTGTTATACCAACGAATGCCTGTCTTTTTCCGGCTCCTTCTACGGAGAATCTAGAAGAAACGTGACTGTCCGTGCAAGACTTTCCGAATTTTCCCTCAGCGACAACATGCCCTGCCGCGGTGAATCGCTGATTGCCGATTATGTGCTTTTAGACATGGATGACTTACAGCCTTCTTACTGCGATACCATTGCGGATTTAACCTTAACGAACGGCCCCCGGCCTCACAGTATCCGGAAAATTAACAATGGCTACTGGCAAGTAGAATATTCTCCCCTGCTTGATAATGATGACACGATAAAAGTACTGTTGACAGCGAAATCGGGTGTAAGCGCTACTTACAGCCATGCCATGCGCCGCCCCGACGATCCCAAACCGGACAGTGCACGGGTTGTTTGTAAAGGGGAAGATATTACTTTCTTTATTACTTCCTACCGCTGCGACAAGATCAACAGTATTACGTTTACCGGATTGGAAAACTATACTGTGGACAAGATACCGGAGCCTCAAGAATTCCGCTACCGGATAGTGGTGCATAATGTTCTCGACGATGTATTGAACGTCGGCTATACCGTTAATTTTTATTCCGACTATGACGAAAAGAACACTACCGCTACCGGCACTTACACCTTGCGGATCCATAATGATAAACCGACCTCGATGGTTGTTGTGAACAACGGATATGCTTATTTTGCCGAGCCTAATTTATGCTTGGGCGATTCGTTAACCTACAGTTTCACGCCGCCGGTCTGCGATTTTTTGACCGGCTCCACCTGGACCTGCACCAACGCCCCTCTTACCGCTCAGCAAACAGCTTCGTCCACCCATCTTCACCGTTATGTGGTGAAGCCCACCGGCGCAGGAACGTACAACATAGAAGTTAAGGTTAACCACCGAAGGCCCACCGACCTAAGCGATAGCACCTACGTATTTTCATTCCCCATCAATGTCATTGATCGGCCGAAAATGTTTATGAACGGTCAGGATCGTGACACCACAGCTTTTTGTTTCGACCAGGGTGGCCAGATCGACCTCTCTACCAACAATGTCATTAACTATAATTATGTGGAGAGCGGCTCGGTTCTTTTCGTCGATGAGTTTCCTCCGAGCTCTGTTATCAGTCCTTTCACTACCGGTGATTTCAACGTACAGGTCACTTATAAGCAACAATGTTCGGAAATGATCTCTATCATGGGTTATGGCGTACTTCGTGTTATTTCCGACAGAAGCAGCATAAGCGATATCATATCCGCTGCGCCTTCCTGTTGCGTAACCAACGGGATCAACATCACTTCCACGGAAGCGGAAGGCACCGAATTGAAATGGGAACATAACGGGCAGGAAATTTCTTTCCCCTATATGGTGGATCCGGGGATTTACCTATTGAGGGTAACGGTCAAGAACAGTTGCATTCCCACAGGAAGTGTCGACTCCAAGGTTGTCAACGTGGAGGATCATCCAAAGGTGGAAGCCATGCCTGACACGAGCGTTTGCAAAGGCGCTGTTGTGGTCTTGTATACACTTCCCGGATCTATCGGAGATCTCGTGTGGGACTCCCCACTGCAATTGCCAATAGTAGTTATCGAAGAAACATCTACGTTTACGGTAACCGCTTCCAACACCTGCGGCAGCACAACCGACCAGGCAACCATTCACCGCACTCCCGACGCATTAGCGCAAACCAGGGGCGATACCAGCGTTTGCTACAATGACATTATACCGCTCAACGTTACCGGGCACATAGGAACATATACCTGGTATAACGCCAACGATCCCTACACTGCGCTGACGGGTAACCCTCCGAGGGTGCAAATTAAAAAAGACGAAATATTCAGGGTGGTGGCCGTCAATGAATGCAGTTCCCATTTCGCGTACCTCAACGTGCAATCAATCGCATTGCCTTTTGTAGAAGTAGTAGAAGACAGTTCCGTATGCTACGGCGTACCTTTTAAGCCGGAGGTGATCCGTTCGGTGGGCGACCTCACCTGGCAGCCCGACAAGGTAGAAAGTGTTACCGGCCCTGTTACTATCATAGTCACCGCTACCGTGGCGCAATGCGGCAGTCATAAAGACACGCTCCACCTCGACGCCTATCCGGCACTGGAGTTATACCCCGTAATGTTACCCAATTACAAAAGGCTTAAACCCTACACACTGCCATTCGAGACACTGCACGGCGAGCCGCCGGTGCATTACACCTTCCGGGGCGACCTGCCGGCAGGATTAATGTATGGGCAGACCGGCATCAACGGTGCGCCGGTATTAGGCCCTAACGATTATAATACGTACCACATAAGCGTGTCGGCTATCGACGGGCATGATTGCGAAGTAGAAGGCGACTACGAATTGAAACCCGAGTGGTCGGCCGCCACTGCTTTCACGCCGGCGGAAGGCAATGCCAATGCCATATTCCTACCCGGCTACCAGGTAGAAATTTATACCCGCAACGGCACTTTGATCTACAAAGGCGACGACGGCTGGAGCGGTATATCCAACGGCAGTCCGGTGCACTCCGGCACCTATTTTTATAGAGCCGCAGCTACATTCGACGGCACACCTAAACAATTCACAGGATACATCACGGTAATGTATCGCTAACAGGAAGCTATGCAGATGAAGAATTTTAAATACCTCATTGTGTTTATAGGGCTAACCGTTACTTCAACAGCAGCGGCGCAGGGGCATTTGGACATTGAGCAAAAATGGTTGTACCGCGCCTTATTCAATCCCGCCGCCACCGGCAACACCAACACGCTCGATCTTTACGGTATTGCACACGAGCAATGGACAGGCGTTGCAGGCGCTCCTTCCGTTCAATTGCTGTACGGGCATTATTTATTTCAAAACGCTAATTTAGGCGTAGGTTTCGGCGTGATCAACGAGTCCATAGGCTTTTATCATACGCTGGATCTCAAAGCGTCATTCGCCTATCATATCCCGTTGACGAGTGAATTTACCCTGAGCCTCGGTTTATCGCCCATAGTCAATTGGACTTTCCGCAATGATGCCGACATCAGTTTCGATTATCCGGAGATCGCTGTTGCGCCGCCGTTCGAATCCCGCACGGATATAAATTTCGACGCCGGCGTGGAATTGCGCCACCAATGGTTCAAGTTGGGTATTTCGGCCCTCCGCCTGATAGAACAAAAGGAAAATCCGATCAGTTACCGGAGCTTCATGATCTACGGTGTGAGCCGGTTCGGTGTGACGGAGCATGTTGATCTGAGTCCCGTATTGGCCGGCACGCTTGATCACACGATCATCAACGGCGAAGCAGGGATGATGTTTTTTTATAAAAGGCAAAGCAGCCGCCAGCAATTATTGCGGTTACATTCTTCCCGTGAAACTTATGATTTCTTATGGGGAGGTTTGCTGGCACGCACTTCCGGCGACGTGTCGGTATTGGCCGGTGTAGGCATCACCGAACATTGGCGTTTAGGTTATGCTTTCAGATACAGTTTCCAATACCAATCGGAATACAGCCCTTCTTCCCACGAGATCTTGCTTTCATGGCGCATTCCTATTTCCAACGCAACGCGGTATTATAATTGCGAGGATTGTTGATTATTTCGGCGCCTTGATGTATAATCCTACGGCGATGATGGTGTAGATGATATTCGGCAACCAAAGGGCAATGGCGGGCGATAACATATCGGCATACACGAACATTTCGGCAAAACGCAGAAAGAGGATGTAGGAGAAGCTGAGCCCTATGCCCACGCCTATTTTCAATCCTATACCCCCGCGCACTTTGCGCGACGACAACGATACGCCTATCAGGGTAAGAATGAATACGGAGAAAGGAATCGTTACGCGCTTATATTTTTCAATCAATGCGAATTTCACACTATTGTCGCCCCGCGCCTGTAACTGGGCAATGGTTTCATTCAGTTTCCAATAGTCCAATGATTCGTTCAATTCGCGATAGCGCCGCAGGTCGGCGGCGGTAACGCTGATCACCGTGTCGAGTTGCCGGCCGCGGGTGATCAGTTCGCCGGAGTCGGTAAGGGTACGGATAGTGTAGTTGGTCACCCTCCATCCGTTGAATGAGGTGTCCCACACCGCCTTGTCGGCCGTGAGTTTAGACCGCAGATCCAATCCGTCGAATTTTTCCAGTGAAAACTTGCCGGCAGAATTGTCCCAGGTGGAAAAGCTTTCCATATACACAAATTCTCCGGGTTCGATCTGGAAGTGGATATTACGGTCGGTATTACGAATCACCCTTTTTGTAAATTTTTCTTCGAAACTCAACCGGCGGGCATTGGCCGGAGGAATTATAAACATGCTTAAGGCAAGGGTTAAGGTAAAAATGACCAGTGCCGAAATGAAGTACGGATACATGAGCCGGCGGAAACTCACACCACCCGAAAGAATGGCAATAATTTCGGAATGTCCGGCCATTTTGGACGTAAAGAAAATCACGGTGATGAACACGAACAGCGGACTGAACATGTTAACGATAAACGGAATAAAATTGCAGTAGAAGTCGAAAATAATCGCCCCCAACGGCGCTTTGGTTTCTACAAAGTCATCGATTTTTTCGCTCACATCGAAGATCACCACGATGAGGCTGATCAACAATATGGCAAAGAAATAGGTGCCGATAAATTTCCGGATGATATAACGGTCGATGAGGGTAGGGCGGAACTTCATTTTAGAATTGAGAATTGAAAATTGAAAATTACTATTTATTGTTCTTTGTTCATTATTCATTGTTCATTATTTACTCTTCTGTTTAGTTTCTTCACCATAGTATTTTTCCAGGGGGTGAAGTTTCCTTCGGTTATTTTTTCGCGGGCGGTCCGCACCAGCCACAGGTAGAACGACAGGTTGTGCAGGCTGGCGATTACCGGTCCGAGCATTTCGCCGGATATAAACAAATGCCGCAGGTAAGCCTTGCTGTAGGTGTTGTCGACAAAGGCAGGGCCGGCAGGGTCGATCGGCGAAAAGTCGTTTATCCATTGCCGGTTCTTAATGTTGATCATTCCTTCGGAGGTAAAAAGCATGCCTGTGCGGCCGTTGCGCGTGGGCATCACACAATCGAACATATCCACCCCGCGGGCTATGGCCTCGAGGATATTCACCGGCGTTCCCACACCCATGAGGTAGCGCGGCCTGTCGGTAGGCATCACGGGATGCAATGTTTCGATCATTTCATACATTACTTCGGCAGGTTCGCCCACCGCCAGTCCGCCGATAGCATACCCGTCGGCTTCCATTTTCACGGCATGTTCGGCCGCCTGCAGGCGCAGGTCTTTATAGGTGCACCCCTGCACGATGGGAAAAAGGCTTTGTTCGTAGCCATACAGCGGTTCGGTAGTGCGCATCCGTTCCACACAGCGCTCCAACCATTGTTGCGTGAGGCGCAAGGATTTTTCCGCATAAGCATGATCGGCCGTTCCCGGCGGGCATTCGTCAAAGGCCATGATAATGTCGGCTCCGATGGCGCGCTGGATATCCACCACATTTTCGGGTGTAAATGTGTGCTTCGACCCGTCGATATGGGAGCGGAAGGTGCAACCCCCGGGTGTTAATTTGCGGTTTTCGGCTAAGGAAAACACCTGGTAGCCGCCGCTATCGGTAAGTAAAGGTCCGTCCCAGGACGAAAATTTATGTAATCCGCCGGCCTGCCGCAGGATCTCAACACCGGGGCGCAAATAGAGGTGGTAAGTATTGCCGAGGATGATTTCCGCTTTTACGTCCTGCTTAAGGTCACGATGAAAAATGCCTTTCACGCTTCCCACCGTGCCCACAGGCATGAAAACGGGTGTATGGATATCGCCGTGGGCCGTATGGAGGATTCCGCAACGCGCCGCACTTTGAGTATCTGCCGATAAGCATTGATATATCATCGTCGTTTTTATTTTAAACCCCAAAGATAGGCAGATTAAAAATAATTCCGTAAATTTGTGCTAATTATTTTAACCCTATCTATGTTAGAATTGTTCGAAACGTATTTTCTTTTTTCTACGTTCGAGTACATTATGCTGTTGTTAGTGGTAACGGCTTTCGCCGTACAACTTTATTACTATGTTAATGTATTCGGCCGTGTGGCTTTTGTATCGAAGAAACAGCCCCCTCCCGCCCCACTCCTTCCGGTATCGGTAATTATATGCGCCCGCAATGAGTACGCTGCCCTGCAACAGCATTTGAAGCCGGTGTTAGAGCAGGATTATCCTGAGTTTGAGGTGATTGTGGTGAACGATTGTTCGGAAGACGAGTCGGAAACCCTGCTGGCTTCCATGCAAGTGCAGTACCCACGCCTGAGTTTCCGCACTATTGTAAAGGACGAGATTTTCAAGCACAGCAAAAAAATGGCGTTGGGTGTGGGGATCAAAGCCGCCCGTTATGACCTGTTGCTGTTCACCGATGCCGATTGTTATCCGGCGGGCAATCAGTGGTTGCGCCGGATGCAAAGCCGGTTTACGGAAAAAACAGCTGTGGTGCTGGGGTATACCCGTTTAGAGAATAACCGTGCATGGATACGCGCCGACCGCCTTGCCCAGGCTTTTCATTTTTTAGGGAAAGCCTTGCAGCACAAGCCTTATATGGGCACAGGCAGTAATTTGGCTTACCGTAAAAGTTTATTTTTCGACAATAAGGGGTTTGATATGCGCATTACGGAAAATTTGCGCGAAGACCGTATATTTATCAATAAGGTGGCTACACCGAAAAATACGGCGGCGGTTATTTCGCCGGAAGCGGTCACCGTCAGTTCCCTGCGTATAACAGCCAAACGCTGGCGGCGCGAACGCCATGAGGAATTGCGGTCGTTTGCCCTGCGTCGCCACGGGAACCGTTACCCTCAATTAACGGAAGTATTTTTCCGGCTGGTCTTTTTCGCCGCCATGGCCGTGGCCATAGTACAAAATACCGGCCGGGAGCCTGTATTGTTTTCTCTATTAGGACTGATAATCATACGATTAATATTACAGATCATTGTATTTGCAAAGGCAAAAAAACGTTTAGGGGAAAAAGGGCTTCTTTTCATGCTTTTTTTATGGGATCTGATCTTTCCCTTCATTTACCCTATCCTTATCTTTTCATCACATTTACCGCATAAAAAAAGCGGCAACCGCGGCTTATGGTATTAACCGTTATTACACGCTATTTCCCCGGCTTGAGCGCCCGGCAACAGGAACAGTTTGCACAACTGGAGCCTTTATATCACGAATGGAATGAGCGGATCAATGTGATCTCACGGAAGGATATCGGCGCCTTAGCCGAGCATCATGTACTTCACTCGTTGGCTATTGCCAAGTTTTGCCGGTTCGCTCCGGGCACGTCCGTGCTGGACGTAGGCACCGGCGGAGGTTTTCCGGGCATTCCGCTGGCCATTTTTTTTCCCGAATGCCGGTTTACGCTGGTAGATTCCATCGGCAAAAAGATCAAAGTGGTGCAGGCGGTGGCCGAGGCATTGAATTTGAGTAATGTGACCGCCCGGCAGGCGCGTTGCGAGCAGTTGAACGGCCGGTTCGATTTTGCCGTCAGCCGGGCGGTCACCGACCTGGCGACCTTCACCGGCTGGGTATGGCAACAACTGCAACCCGGCGCCACGCAGGCCGTTCCCAACGGCATTATCTACCTTAAAGGGGGCGATCTGACGGACGAATTGGCCGCCGTACGGAAGTTCCTGCCTAAGCAAGCCCTTCCGCCGGAAGAATACGCCATAAGTAAATGGTTTGATAATGATTTTTTTACAACCAAAAAATTGATTTATTTACCGCGGTAAATAAATTTTATTTGGCAGATTAAAAGATTTTGCCTATATTTGCAGTCCAAATTTTGAAAAAGTCATGAAACGTACATTCCAACCGTCACAACGTAAACGTCGCAATAAACACGGATTTCGTGAACGTATGGCTACTGCCAACGGCCGTCGCGTATTAGCCGCCCGCCGCCGCCGCGGACGCAAAAAACTGACTGTTTCCGACGAAGACAGATTTTAAATTTTATCATAATTCTTTTTAAAGTGGGAGCAGCTGACCAATTTTTTGGTCAGCTTTTTTTGTTTATATATACC
>QMCD01003545.1_pt1 | contig 14152 bp, 11 predicted proteins | sample 1821841 | NCBI WGS metagenome assembly QMCD01 (sample SAMN01991225, study PRJNA193472) | Termite gut metagenome, whole genome shotgun sequencing project. | isolation source: worker | host: Macrotermes natalensis | reverse complement strand
ATACCCTCCGGGCAGGGGGCGAAGGTTTGCGGCGTGGAAATCGGCCGACGCGTCGTCCAGCGAGTAGCGGAGGATGAGCGTGGCGCGATTGCGAATCTCTATGTCCACCTTTTTGTGGAGTATGGCGATGCCGAGCGGCGAAACGCGGTCGATGAATTGCGAAAACGCCTCGCGAACGTTGTCGTACGAGCCGTATATGTCGAGGTGGTCGGCGTCGACGCTCGTGATGACAGCCACATCGGGGGTCAACCGCAGAAATGAGCGGTCGAATTCATCCGCCTCCACCGCGAGCCTTTGTCCTGACCGCCGCTCAGGGGACGAAGTTGGAGTCGATGCATCGAGAACCAAATTCGAGTCGAAATTTTTCGATATCCCGCCCAGAAACGCGCTGCCGCTTCCGGCGACCTGCGAGTTGAGCCACGCGACGAGGGTGGTGGTCGTGGTTTTGCCGTGCGTTCCCGCCACCGCCATAGTAAATTTCCCTTCGGCTATGTGGCCCAGCATTTCGGAGCGTTTCTCGACGATGAAGTCGTGCTCCAGAAACCAGCGCAATTCGCGGTGCTCCGCCGGAATCGCGGGGGTGTAGACCACGAGCGTAGTGGCCGCGTCGCGAAACTCGCCCGGAACGAGGGCCTCGTCGTCGGCGTAGTGAACCTGAGCCCCCTCGTCGGCCAACGCGCGGGTGAGAGGAGTTTCGGTTAGGTCGTACCCCGCGACGCGCATCCCCTCATGGAGGAAAAACCTCGCGAGCGCGCTCATGCCGATACCGCCGATGCCTATGAAATATATGTTTCGTATCATCAATTACAAATTACGAGTTACGTGTTACGTTTTGTGCCGACGGAGCCGATTATGATTTCGGCCACGCGGTCGGCCGAATCGACCACCGCGAGGGCGCGGATATTGTTCGACAGCGTTTCCAGTTTCCGTTTGTCGGACAGCAGGGCCAAAGCCGTCGGCAGGGCATTTTCGACCGCCTCGCCGTCGGGACATATTTCTGCCGCCCCCTTCTCCGCGAGTGCCGCCGCGTTGCGCGTTTGGTGGTCTTCGGCCACTCCGGGCGAGGGCACGAACAGGGTCGGTTTGCCAAGCAACGACAACTCGGAAACTGTAATCGCTCCCGACCGCGAAATCACCAAGTCCGCCGCGGCGTAGGCCAAGTCCATCCTGTCGATAAACGCCCCCCGCCAAATTCGACGCGACAGCGGCGGCAATGCCTCGTCGCCGTCATCGGTCGCTTCGCCGTCACCGCTACCGCCGAACTTCGCGGCCATGAATTCGTCCATCTCGGCCTCGTAATACTTTCCCGTCTGCCAAATGACCTGCACCGCGCCGTCCGCCGCAAGCTTCCCGACGCCGTTTTTCATCATCTCGTTGAAGGTGCGGCAACCGAGACTGCCCCCCACCACCAACAGCACTGGCAGCTCCGGCGTGAAGCCGAAATGCGCCAAAGCCTCCTCGCGCGAGGGCTGTGCCGCGACGTTGCCGCGCAACGGATTTCCCGTCATCGTCACCCTGTCGGCGGGGAAGAAACGCTCCATGCCGTCGTAGGCCACGCATATCTTCTTTGCCCTTTTCGCGAGCATCTTGTTTGTCATACCCGCATATGAGTTCTGCTCCTGTATGAGGGTGGGGATGCCTATTTTCTGTGCCGACCGCAGTACCGGCATACTTGCGTAACCGCCGAACCCTGCCACCGCATCGGCGCCGAACTCTTTTATAATCCTGCGCGCCCTGCGCAGCGAACGGGCGACCTTGAACGGCAGGGCAAGGTTGCGCAGCGATAGCCTGCGCTGCAATCCCGCCACCGGAAGCCCGACTATGTCGTACCCGAGGGCCGGTATCTTCTCCATCTCCATTTTACCCTCCGCGCCTACGAAGAGCAACTCTACGTCATTGCCGTGTGTGCGCCTGAGGGCTTCGGACACCGCCACCGCCGGATATATATGCCCGCCGGTACCGCCGCCGCTGAGTATGATCTTTTTCATAACCACATGTTTTAATTATGAATTTAGGTGCTGTTACGCCGCGATATATGCGCAAATACACCGACATTCATAATTCATAATTGTTTTTCATTTTTTGTTTTCAAACAGCGACTCTCCTTTCGGGGTGTCAAGTGTCTTGTTGTCGGTTTGGCGGCTTACCCCAAGTATCATGCCAAGCGCCATGAGGGTGAATACGAGCGACGACCCTCCCTTGCTGATGAGGGGCAGCTGCTGTCCGGTGACGGGAAATAGTGCCACCGAGACGAGCATATGTATCATAGCCTGCATGGTTATCATCAATCCCAACCCCAACACGAGCAGGCTCGGAAATGCCGTTCCGCACTTCTTGAATATCTCTATGGTGCGGAAGAAGAACCATAGGAATAACAGCAATATCAGCAGGCCGCCCACTGCGCCGTACTCCTCTATTATAAAGGCGTAGGCAAAGTCCCTTTCCGCCTCCGCAAGGTTGGAGCGGTGGGTGCTCATGCCGGGACCTTTACCGAAGAGCCTGCCTGAGGCTATCGACATCTTCGCACTTACGGACTGCTCTGATTCTGCTGGGCTTACCTTGCCCGAGGCCGACACAGTTTCGGGATAGTCGTAAACCTCGACACCCTCGCTGTTGATGCGCGAGTGCTTTTCGAGCATATCGTATTTGAAACTCGCTATACGGCTGCTACCCGTGCTGCTGCGTCCGAGCCCCGCGGCGAAAAGTATGGCTCCGGCAACGGCGGCAAGGCCTACTATCTTGCCCAAATCGGCCATCCGCACCCTGCCGGCGTAGAGTATCACTAAGCATGTGGCGGCGATTATAAGTGTCGTGGAGTTACCCACGGCGAGGAATGTAACTATGCAGGTCAGCAGTATCGGTGCAAATATCGGTATGGTCTGCTGGCGTATTATGTCGATTTGCTCCTGCGCATCCTCCTTCCATGCCGAGGGCTTGAAGCTCGGCATTATGGGGGTGTCGTCCATGTTCTTCTGCCGCCGTGCCAACTGCTTTGCAAGCATCATGACAAGCCCTATCTTGAGTATCTCGAACGGTTGGAAGCGGATACCGATAAGCGGCACATCCAGGTCGCGCCGCGCCTCTGCCCCTTCGGGCCCAATGAAGAGTGCGAGCAGGGTGAGTACGAAGCCGAGTATAAAGACTGCGTTGGCTATCTTGCGGTAGAATTGATAGCGTATGAAGTGCACCAAAAGCAGCGACCCTATGCCGAACACGATAAATACCGATTGCGTGACCAGCTTGTCGGTGGGCGTCCCTCCGGGTTTGTAAACCGTGGCGGAGAATGTCAGCAGCATGGAGAATATCAGCAACACGACGAGTACCACCCACAGCACCTTATCGCCCCCGAATATGGCACGCATACGTCTGGCTGGCTTTTTATTGCCCTGTGCCGTGGCAGTAGTCCTTGTCGAGCTGTTGGTTGTGGCTTTGGCTGCGGCAACTTTGGCGGCAGGTTTCACTTCGTCGGTTTCGATAAACGGGCTTTCGCCGCCATACTCCATCTCTTCAGGCATATCAGCCAAGTCGTCCGCGATTAGTTCGACTGCCGCATCGGCTGCGCCATCGGCAACAACTATGTCGTCAGCCGCTATCACCTCGCCGGTAACCCTCTCGCCGTCGGAACTGCGGATGATTATTATGTCTTCTTCTTCCCTCATTTTATATTCTTTACCTTCTCTTTGAACTGCCGTCCGCGGTCTTCGTAGTTTTTGAACAGGTCGAAACTCGCGCAGGCAGGCGACAGGAGTACCGTATCGCCTTCGACGGCCGCCTTGCGGACAGCCTCCATAGCCTCTTCGAGCGAGTGCGTATCGTATATTTCGGGCACTACCCCCATGAAACTTTCCACCAATTTGGAGTTGTCGACACCCATGCACACCAAAGCCTTCACCTTTTCGCGGGCGAGGGGCAGGAGTGGGGTGTAGTCGTTGCCCTTGTCGGTGCCTCCCGCAATCCATACCGTGGGGCGCGTCATACATTCGAGGGCGTACCACGCGGAATCCACGTTGGTGGCCTTCGAGTCGTTGATATACTCTATGCCGCCTGCCACTGCCACCTGCTCCATGCGGTGTTCCACACCATCGAAACCGTATATCGTATCGACGATAACACTGCTATCGACCCCTGCGGCCATTGCTGCCAAAGCCGCCGCCATAGCATTATATGCGTTGTGGAGGCCTTTGAGCTTCATCTGTGCAGTGTCGAACGATAGTTGCCTCCCGCCGGCATAAGCTGTTACAATACCGTTGCCGTCGAGCCTTGCGCCCTGTGGTTCGTCCTCTGCCGACGAGAACGGAAGCCGCAGCATGGCCGGAGCGCGGCGCGAGATCTCCTTGCTTATTACAGGGTCGTCGGCCCAATAGATGAAGAAGTCGTCGGCTTTCTGGTTGCTTATCAGTTTGAATTTGGCATCGGTATATTTCTGAAAATCGTAGTCGTAACGGTCGAGGTGGTCTGGGGTGATGTTCATAATGACCGCTATGTCGGGAATGAAAGTGTGAGTGTCGTCCAACTGGAAACTGCTTATCTCCAGAACATACCAATCCCTCCCCTGTGTAGCTACCGTATAGGCGAAACTCTCGCCGATATTGCCGCCCACGGCGACGTCGTAACCCGCACTCTTCAGTATTTGGTAAATCAGCGTCGTCGTTGTCGTCTTGCCGTTCGCGCCCGTGATACATATCGTCTTGCCGCCTGCATATCCGCCTGCGAACTCTATTTCCGAGACCACGGGGATATTCCTCGCGCGCAACTCCTGTATTATAGGGGCTTTTTCGGGTATTCCGGGGCTTTTTACCACCTTTGCGGCGTCGAATATCCGTTCGGGTGTGTGCCCGCCCTGCTCGTAAGGTATGCCGTAGCGGTCGAGTATGGCAGCATAGCGCGGAGCTATCGTGCCCATATCAGACACGAAAATGTCGAACCCTTTCACCTTGGCAAGCACTGCGGAGCCGTATCCGCTCTCTCCTCCTCCGAGGACAACAATCTTCTCCATTGTTACCTTACCTTAAGCGTTATGAGCGTTATGGCCGCAAGGAGTATCTGCAATATCCAGAAACGTACCACTATCTTATTCTCCGCTATGCTCTTTTTCTGGTAGTGGTGGTGCAGGGGTGCCATGAGAAAGTAGCGTTTGCCCTCGCCATACCTGCGGCGCGTATATTTGAAGTACACCACCTGTATCACCACCGAGCAGCTTTCGGCCAGATAGACGCCGCATAGCAGCGGCAAAAGCAACTCCTTGCGCACCAAAAGTGAGAATACCGCAATGATACCCCCTATGGTGAGGCTGCCGGTATCGCCCATGAATACCTGTGCGGGGAAGCAGTTGTACCACAGGAAGCCGATGAGTGCGCCGACCATTGCGGCGGCGAATACCGTAAGTTCGCCGCTACCCGGTATGTACATTATTTCGAGGTATTCCGAGTAGATGACGTTGCCCGACAGGTAGGCGAACGCTCCGAGTATGACGACCACTATGGCTGCCACCCCCGCGGAGAGCCCGTCGAGGCCGTCGGTGAGGTTGGCCGCATTGGAGAGCCACGTGATTATGAATATGGCTACCAATATATATATCAGCCATGTGGCTATATTGCTCCATGCCTTGTCGCCCGGGACGAGCCAGTGATAGTCGAATTCGTTGTTCTTAAAGAACGGTATTGTCGTCGTCGTGGCCTTCTCCCTGTTGAGGATGAAACGGCCGTCGGCGCTTATCGACTCCGTGTCTGAAAGGGTTACCTCGGCCGCTCGGTCGGCGCGCTGCACCTTCTCGACGACAACTATCTCCTGACTGAAACACATCACCGTGCCCACCACGACACCCAGCCCTACCTGTCCGAATATCTTGAATTTGCCTTTCAACCCGTCTTTGCGCTTTTTGAACACCTTAATGTAGTCGTCCAGAAAGCCGAGCGCACCGAGGCACACCGTCGTGGCGATCATCAGCCATACATAAATATTGCTCAGGTCGCACACCAGCAGCACAGGAACGAGCAGCGCGCCTATGATGATAAGCCCGCCCATCGTGGGCGTGCCCTTTTTCTGCATCTGGCCTTCGAGCCCAAGGTTGCGGATATCCTCGCCGATCTGCCTGCGGCGTATCATGGCGATTATCTTCTTACCGAATACCGCGCCTATGACCAACGCGATGACAATGGCCGCCCCCGAACGGAACGACAGGTATTTGAACAGTCCCGCCCCCGGAACGTCGAAGTTGTTTTGCAGGTAATCGAGTAGATGGTACAGCATCTTAAATTATGAATTACGAATTACAAGTTGTCGATAAGCAGTGAACAGTCATAAGTTAGCAGTTGTGCACATCAATATTCGAGATTTTTCAACAGCTCTTTTTGACGTCCCTGCCATTTCTCTTCCAGCGAGATATGGTTTGCTAAATCGGCGAACGGGGCATGTTTTGCCCTGAGGGTGAGCCGTTGGAAATGGTGTACATAGATGCCCAATGCCGTATGTATCGGTTTCACGTCGCCCACTGTCAGGCTGCGGTCCTTTACTTTGCAGTAATAGTCCCAATCTCCGGCCTGTATGCGTTCATCCCAACGTCCCGTCTTGTCGAGTATGCTGCGTTTGAGTATGACGCACGAACCGCTGAACCCTTCCACACAACTATTGCCGAATGCGGCATGACGTTTTGCGGCAAAACGGTTCAGGTTGCCATAAGTGAGCTTTACCATTAACCGCAGCGAGCGATATCCTATGCCGAAAAGAAAACGGATAGGGTATTTGATTCGTTTCCACTTGCGATTTAGCCTCTTTTGCGCCTCCATGGTTTCGAGCCTGTCGTTGGAGCAGGGTGACATCGCTTCGAGCCCCTGACTCTCCATGACCTCCACAATTCCGCTGTCCCAACCTGCGGTCAGCAGTACGTCGTTGTTTACAAAAACCATGTAATCGTACTTTGCAGCGTCGATCCCCTGATTCTGGCAATACGGATAGGAGTAGTTGGCTTCGTTCTCGATCATCACGTCGGCTCGCTCGCGCCAAAATTCGCGGCTTCCGTCCGTGGAGTTGTTGTCGATCACTATCAACTCGTACTCGAGCGAGGTGTTCCTCGTCATCCATTCGTAGAATAATTTATTCGCTCCCAATAGATTCGAGCAGGTAACTATAATGCTTAGCATGTTTTTATATAATTTTCAATTTTACATTTCCTCGAAGCGGCGTATTATTTCTTCTTTGTCGTCGAAGTGGCGCGTTTCGTCGCCGATTATCTGGTAGGTCTCGTGGCCTTTGCCAGCGATGAGTATCATATCGCCGCTGCGTGCCATCATTGCGGCGGCCTTTATAGCCTCCGCGCGGTCGGTAATCGTCAGCCAGCGCCCCGAACCGGTCAGCCCCGCCGTCATGTCGGCGATGATATCCTCAGGCTTTTCGTTGCGTGGGTTGTCCGATGTAAATATTGTGGTGTCGCTGCCTTCCAAGGCTATGCGCGCCATTTCGGGACGCTTCGTCTTGTCGCGATTGCCACCGCAGCCCACTACAACGAATAGCTTGCCGCCCCCCTGCCGAAGGTCGTTTATTGTGTCCATCACGTTGCGCAGTGCATCGGGTGTGTGCGCATAGTCTATTACGGCAGTCACTCCAGAAGCCGAGCGGACTGTCTCGAAACGCCCGCTAACGGGGGTGAGCGCACTCAATGCGGTAAGCGCCTCATCTTTACTCACTCCCAATAGCCGCGCCGCACCATATACCGCGGTGAGGTTGTATGCGTTGAACCGTCCGAGGAACTTTACCCACACCTGCTCCGAGTCGAGCTCGAGCAACATCCCTTCCGGAACGGTTTCGAGTATGCGGCACTTGTAGTCAGTGAATCCTTTCAGTGAGTATGTGCTTACTTTGGCGGCCGTGTTCTGCGTCATGACGCTGCCGTTGCGGTCGTCGGTATTAGTCAGGGCGAAAGCGCCTTTGGGCAACCCGTCGAAAAATAGTTTCTTGGCCCTTATATATTCGGCGAACGTGCCGTGGTAATCCAAATGATCGTGGGTCAGGTTTGTGAATATGCCGCCTGCGAACTGCAATCCCGCGATGCGTTCCTGAATTACGCTGTGTGAGCTGACCTCCATAAAGCAGTACTTCTGCCATTTCGGACATCATGGCGTTGAGGCGAATGGCATCGGGGGTGGTGTGTGTCGATTCTATGGCTTTGTCGCCTATGCGGTAGGTGACCGTCGAGATAAGCCCCGCCTTATAACCCAACTTGCGGAACATGTCATAGAGCAGGGTAGCTATCGTGGTCTTGCCGTTGGTACCCGTAACGCCGACAAGTTTTAGTTTGTCGCTCGGCGAACCGTAGAACAGCGAGGCCATACGCCCCACCTCAGCCGCGCTGTCGGCTACCCTTATGTAGGTTACACCCTCCGCCAAGGCCGCAGGCATACGCTCGCATACCACTGCCGCAGCCCCGCGGCTTACCGCCATGTCGATATAGTCGTGCCCGTCGCTCGCCGTACCACGCACGGCAAAGAAAAGCGCACCCGAGGACACACTCCGCGAATCGAACGTCAGCGACGATATCTCCGCCAAGTCGCTGCCGATAACCTCCGATGCGTCGGTATGTTGTATTAACTCCTTGAGTATCATTTTTTAATTATGAATTTAGGAGCAAACTGCGTTTGCAATTTTATGTTATTTTACTTGTAATTAATGATTTATATCTTAAAATTGTAAATATGCGAAGCACACCACAGTTCATAATTTATTTTAAAGTAAGTACTACTGCCGTTCCGTCGGTTACGGGTGTGCCGGCTTTGACCGATTGGCTCACCACGCGCCCCTTGCCGCTAAAATTGACCTTTAAGCCCTGCTTTTCGAGCAGGAAGACCGCATCCTTCAGCCCCATGCCTACAACAGAGGGCATGGTGTCGGCTTCGGGTGTCAATGCTTCCACCTCCACCTTGCCGCCCTCGGGCTTTGTAACTCCCCAGCCTTGGCTGTGCCTGTCGAGACCTGTGGCTATATCCAACTCCTCGGATACTGCGTATATCTGCCGCAGGTCGCCGCCTTTTACGGTAATGATGTCAGGTTCGCTCCTCTGTTCCACCTCCGTGAGCCAATTGCCGTCGAGCGCGTAAACCCTGTCGGCTATGGCCTGAAATGCGGGCAGGGCGAGCGCCGCGCCGTAATATTGGTTACGTGCACCCGGGCCGTTGTAGGTCTTTATGGCTACTATGCAGCTGTATTTGGGTTTGTCGGCAGGGAAGTAACCCACGAATGTGGATAGGTACTGCCTGCCGCCCTTGCTGTCGGCATAGCCACCGCCAGGGAATACCATCTGGGCCGTTCCCGTCTTGCCTGCCGCTTGGTATTTCTTGTCTTTGAGCGCCGAGCCAGTGCCGCGAAGTACCACACCTTCGAGCGACTCGTGAATCAGCTTGAGTGTCTTCTCGGAGCATATCTCCGGATTGAGCACCTCTTTTTCGAAGCGTTCCACAGTCCGTCCGTTCTCCGTAATGGCAGTAACGAGCCGCGGGGCTACCATAGTGCCGCCGTTGGCTACGGCGTTGTAGAGCATCAGCGTGTGTATCGGGGTGAGCTCCAGCGCATAGCCGTAAGACATCTTCATGAGCGATATGTCGTCCCAAGAGGTCTCCCTGCGCCTGCGTGGGTCTTTGATTACGGGCATCAGGCCACCTTGTAGCTGCATGTCTATACGGCGGTTTATGCCGAGGCCGTTTATGAAGTCTATAAAGCGTTCGGGGTCGGATTTGTACTCTCCGTCGATAAGTTTCACGAAACCGATGTTCGACGACTTCTCCACAACCCTCCTAAGGGTAGTCTTTCCGAGGATTTCGTGATCTTCCACGAGGTATTTTCTGCCGTTGGGCTTTGGCTGGTAGTAATACTTCCCGTCCGAAGTGCAATCCACCGGCATATCTATGTCGTAACCCTCTTCCAGCAGCGCCATGAGCGATACAAGCTTGAACGTGGAGCCCGGCTCGGCGCGCAGGGTTATGGCGTGGTTCACATCGTCGCGCACGGTAGTGCCGTAGCGTGTAAGGTTCGAGACTGCCCTGACCTCGCCTGTCTCGACGTCCATTATTATGGCCGTGCCTGCCGTGGCGTTGTGGGTGAGCAGCTGTTTGCGCAGTTCGCTTTCGGCTATGTCCTGCATGTTGATATCGATCGTGGTAACGATATCCCTGCCGTTCACGGCCTCGACATTCTCCCTGTCGACTACCGGAACCCATACATCCCTCACCAACCTGACGCATTTGTTCTTCCCCTGCTTGCCTGCAAGTATGTGGTCGAAAGAGTGTTCGAGGCCGAAACCGCGGCTTGCGATGGTGTCGGCCGGATTGCTGCCCGCCGCTTTGCGCACCTGCGGGCGCCCCAAAGTGCGCGCAGCCAGAGTGCCGTAGGGCCTGTAACGCTCCTTGTCCTGACTGTATATGAAGCCGCCGCCCAAACGCCCCTTGTTGAATATGGGGAATCTTTTCATGCGGTCGAGTTGCAGTTGGTTCACCTTTTCGCGCATGAGGGATTGGTTCATGCTCCCCGCGCCGCCCTTGTCGGCCTTTGCCTTTATCTCCTTGAGCCGTTTATAGAAATAATCCTTAGAGTGTTCGGGTATGGTCTTGCCGAGGCTGTCGGCCAACGCGCGCGCCAGTTTGTCGAACTCCGCGGCACTCATGTCGAGTACGGTAAAGTCGAGCGTGATGTCGTATGAAGGTGAGTCGGCGGCCATGATGCGCCCGTCGCGGGCATAGATATTGCCGCGCGAAGCCGCCACGGGGATCGTGCGGAAACATTTGTAGTCCGAACGGTTGCGCAACGGGGTGCCGTTGGGGCCGTATTGGGTGATGATTATCATCGCGAATATGGCGACGGCGGCCGCGGCGAATATCACATAAAGAAGCTGCACGCGCTTCATTATGCTCTTCTTGATGCTCTGCGAACGCGGGTTCGCACCGCCTGACTGTCCGTTGTCTGCTGCCATGCTATGATAATTCTTATTTTCCTTTTTTGACTATTTTAGGCGGTGCCTGCGGCTCTTCCAGCGGCAGGCCGCGTTTTTTAACTTCATCGACTATGCGGCTGTGGCGCGAGGAGTTCATCCGCATCGAGGAGAAGACCACCGAGCGCGAACGCTCCTCGTTGAGCTCCATTCGTTTCTGTATTTCGAGCCTTTGCAGCCTCTGGTAGTTGAAGTGCTGGGCGATATAGAGGAACACCAGCAGACAGCACCACAGCGCCAACGGATACCAACGCCTCACCTTCTTGTCGTTCATGAAGTTGCCGGTAATTACGTTGCCCGCCTTGCTCATGGGCGCACGCGGCTTTGGCGGCGTGGCGCGCCCTGCCGGCTTCTCATCTCCGCCCCTGACCCCAGAACTCCTGTCTTTGTTTATGTCTGTACTATCTTTCATTATCAATTGTCAACTGTCAATTTCTCAGCCGCCCTCAGTTTTGCGCTCCTCGAACGTGGATTCTCGGCAATCTCCCTGTCGGTTGGGACTACAGCCTTGCGGGTAACCACCGTGAACGGCGACAACACGCGCCCATAGAAATCTTTCTCTATCTCGCCCGAAAAGTTGCCGCTGCGCATGAAGTTCTTAACCATCCTGTCCTCAAGGGAGTGGTATGATATGACGACAAGCCTGCCACCCGGGCGGAGTACCTTCAGGCTCTGTTCGAGTGCCATACGCAAGGCATCCATCTCGCCGTTCACCTCAATGCGGAGCGCTTGGCACAGCTTCGAGAGGAATGTGCGCGGGTCTTTCTTCGGGGTGCAGGGCGCCACGGCCTCGATAAGGTCGGCCATGGTCTCTATCGGGGCGGCCGCTCTGGCGCGTTCTATGCAGTTGGCTATCTTGTAGGGGTCGCCCCACTCGCCGAGAATACGGGTCAGGCGGCTGTTGTCGTAACTGTTCACCACATCGCGTGCCGTCAGCTTTGCCCTGCCGTTCATCCTCATGTCGAGCCTGCCTTCGTGGCGGAACGAAAAACCACGTTCGGGAGTGTCGAAATGGTGAGACGATACGCCAAGGTCGGCAAATACACCGTCGACCTGCTCCACACCGCGCATGCGCAGCTGCGAACGCATAAAGCGGAAATTGCTATGTATGAATGTGAAACGCTGGTCGTCGATGCCTTCGGCAACACTCTTGGCATCGGCATCCTGATCGAACGAGAATAGCCTGCCACCCTTGCCCAAACGCGAAAGTATCAGCGACGAATGCCCGCCGCCACCGAAGGTGAGGTCGGCATACGTGCCGTTTGGCTCGATGCCCAACAGTTCGACCGACTCTTCCGCAAGCACGGGGACATGGTATTCGCTCATCTGAATTATGTTGTATGTTAATTGTTTACGGCTTAACTTCGTGCCGGTTTCACAGCCTTTTCATAGCGCCGTTTTAATGCGGCAATAATTCTTGTAAAGTTACGGGTTTTCTGCATAATCTACAAATGAAAAATGATGAAATTTGGAAATGAAAATAATTGCAAGCGGTCATTATGGCGTCATCCCGACAGAGATGCGAAGCTTCGACGAGATAACCGAGGCCTGCTGCAAGCAGAATGAACTCGGCGAAGCCAATCTGTCGAACACAAAAAAGAATGTAAGGTAGATCCTTCACTACGTTCAGGATGACACAAATGCTTTGCATTTGAAAAATAGAGGTTTATAGAAACCGAAAGGTAAAACAAGCAAAGCGCAGTTAATCCAGAGAAAGATGTTGCACAGCGCCGGGGTGCTTCACAGCAGCGGCTCGCAATGATGCAAGGACGAGGTGTTTCGATGACACCACACATGTCATCACGACAGATGTGTGTAGCACCGACGAGTGAACTACCTCATACAAATTTGAAATGTGGAAAAAGTTGCGCTGAAAATGCGCCGGAAAGGAATAAGGCGAAGAATAGATTAGTAACTCAGAGTGTTACACTTCGCCGGCAATTCCGATATGTCGATTGCGACACTGCAAATATACTACATCGACACCCCATTTGTCAATAGTCAGGCCGATTTATTTCAAAAAAAGACAATAAACAATGTGTTATCTAAACATTTTGTGCATTTTTCGAGAGAGAGAGAGAGAGAGAGAGAGATTTATAATGAAATATTAAAAGATTTAACAACAATTAAGATACAAAAAAGATGATTAATAAACAATACGCTCGACTGTTGTTTATATATTTTCTTTATAATAATATTGCAATAACAAATAGCGCTAATAGTTGGTGGGGATTTGCCGAACACCCACCTAAAAAAACAGTAGGCGTAACTTTTTTAAAAATAATGGTTGCAAAGAGTCAACTTTTGTCGTATATGATTTTTCATCTATTCGCCTTCCGCGGGATGCGGGGCGACACGCAGGATCCGGAAGCCGGGGCGACACATAAGAGCGCAACGGCGATAACCGGGGGGCGTGCCATTTCGTCGGACGGGGGTTCGCACGAAGCGGTTTTGGGGAAGGCGGTTGTTCCGCGCAGGCAGAAGGCGTCCGCGCGGACAAAGCGCCGACTTTGACTGGGGGATCGCCATGAGCGTTTCTGAAAAGGACAGCGAAATCGTGTTTTCCGAATCCAAAGTCGCCGAATGGAAAGCGGGCGTCCTGAAGAGAAGGGAAGAACTGTTCCGGCGCCACTGGAAAAACCGGCGCGCGAACCCGCAGCAGCGGTCGCGGCGGGACGAGCAGGGTTTCCAGTTCGTTCTCGAATGGTACGAGGAATTCGACGAGGTGGACGCGCGCAAACGCGAGCGCACCCGTCTCGACAAGCTCCTCGCCAAGGGACTGGACGTCAACGATCCCAAAAACAGGGAAAACTGACTGACTTCCCGATCAGCTCCGTATATACTGTAAAGGCACCCTGCGGAAGGGTGCCTTTGCTTGTGTAAGGAGAGCATGAGCCGACTCGACAGCATCCGGAAAAACGGCCTTGTTCCGGAGAGACGCCACGACGCGTTTCTTCTCGCGCTCCTGTTGGCCATCGGCCTGAACATCGCCCTGTTCACCGCGCAGGCCTTCCTCCCGTACCTGGTCTCGCTCCTCCGCTCGCTCGGCGTGATGCCCTCCGTCGTCCAGGAGGAGGAACTCCCCTTCATTCTCGTCGATCCCTCCTTTCTCGACGAGGAGATCATTCCGGACGACGCTGCCGCAACCGCTGCGATCAGCCGCGACGCGCGGCAGGAGGA
>QMCD01001488.1_pt1 | contig 14153 bp, 12 predicted proteins | sample 1821841 | NCBI WGS metagenome assembly QMCD01 (sample SAMN01991225, study PRJNA193472) | Termite gut metagenome, whole genome shotgun sequencing project. | isolation source: worker | host: Macrotermes natalensis | reverse complement strand
ATTTTAAAAGATGTTTTAGGGACACCTGAATCAATTACATACAACACGAAGATGACATGGATCAAGCGACAAGAAAATAAAATATTGTCATTCAAAGTTGGTGGAATAACTTTTATAAATGATGAGTATAATGGCGATGTAATCTTGAAAGACTAATTAGTCCAAGTAACAATACCGTTGGTATTTAGTTTAGGTTTTTTGCCGTCAAACAAGGTGTATTCATCGCTGCTGCTGATACGCGCTTTTCTTTAGCCCGCACGCAGTGTGTATTCAGACATGAAAGCGGGATAAACTGTTAAACTTATTCCCAAAACCAGCATAAGGTCTGCCGGCCGGCTACTCAGTTCCAGCCAATTACAAGAAATCGACAATAGAATGGACAAAACAAGCGCTTTGGCGTAAATCTAAAGCCGCGCTTTACTTTTACGCTTTTTTTCTGTACATTCTGAAAATTTTAGTTTATCTTTATATTAGAGGTAAAAATGGCGGGAAGAAAGTTTCTTGAGCGCACTTTAATGCGGGAAGTATTGCGTATATCCGGCAACGACAAAATATTGCTTGTAAACGGACCAAGGCAAGCAGGAAAAACAACTCTTTTAAAAAGAACCGCGGAACCATATCGTAAATATGTATCCATGGATAACAAAGCGGATCTAATACTTGCAAAAACCGATCCAAAAGGATTTTTGACAACTTATTCCGCGCCTATTATCATAGACGAAGTTCAATACGCAAAGGAAATTTTTCCGTATTTAAAAGTAATGGTTGACTCTTCGGACAAGCGCGGCCGTGTGTGGCTGACAGGTTCTCAGCAGTACAACATGATGGAAAATATTACAGAATCTCTCGCGGGGCGGGTAATAATAATTGATATGTTAGGGCTTTCAATTTATGAAAACGCGGGTATTGGAGCAAAACAAAAACCGTTTCTTCCTTCCGCAGAGCCTCCTTCTATGCTAAAAAGATTTAATACTTTAGATACATTCAGTATAATTTGGCAAGGTTCGTTTCCTGATGTTGTTTACAGAGACGAAAAAAGCCGCAAGGATTTTTATGATTCATATATCCGCACTTATTTAGAACGCGATGTCAGGCAGCTCATAAATGTCGGCGATGAAGTCGCGTTTCTTACTTTTATAAAAGTTGCGGCGGCAAGAACAGGGCTTATTCTGAATATGGCGGATATTGCAAAAGATGTTGGAATATCAGAGCCGACTGTAAAAAAATGGCTGTCTGTTCTGCAGGCATCAGGAATCATTTATTTTCTTCAGCCGTATTTTAAAAATGTAACAAAAAGACTTGTAAAATCTCCAAAGATGTATTTTTTGGATACAGGGCTGGCTGCTTATCTTGCAGGCTGGACAACGCCCGAAGCCTTAGAAGCCGGGATATCATCAGGCGCGTTTTTTGAAACTTTTGTAATTAGTGAAATAATCAAATCTTATTGGCACAATGGAGAAAAACCTGACCTGCATTTTTTCCGCGACGAAAAAGGCAACGAGATAGATTTACTTATTTATCAAAACGGAAAATACTACCCTATAGAAATCAAAAAACACGCAACGCCGAGTAAAAGCGATATTTCTTCATTCAAAATATTCGGCACACTAGAGAAACTCGGACGCGGCTGCGAAATCTGCCTTACTCCCGATTTACAGCCGCTGTCACCGAATGTATCGGCAATTTCAATATGGGATATTTAAGGCGTAAATCTAAAGTCTCACTTTACTTTTACGCTTTTCTACGCAAGCAGATTTTGCAGCCCTTCAAAAACTTCTCCCAGATCATCAAAATGAAGCCCCGCCCTATAATCCAAAGGCGTGGGCATATTATTAACAATAACAATTTTACCGCCCGCGCGCAGTGTGTATTCAGGCATGGAAGCCGCGGGATAAACTGTTAAACTTGTTCCCAAAACCAGCATAAGGTCTGCGTCCTGCGACTCGGTTACGGCTTTCCTTAACGCTTCCGCCGGAAGATTCTCGCCGAAAAATGTGATTGCGGGTTTCAAAGCCTGCCCGCATTTCGGGCACAAAGGCATTTCTCCTCCGCGGACGGCAGCCGCCGCTTCTTCAAAACCGACGCGAACTCCCGCGCAGCGCAGGCAGTAGTGCGTCGCGGGCGAACCGTGTATTTCAATCACATTTTTGCTTCCGCCTTTTTGATGAAGCAAGTCGATATTCTGCGTTATCACAGCTTTAAGAAGCCCGCGCTTTTCAAGTTCACCTAACACAAGATGAACAACGGAAGGTTCTTTTTCATCAATATTGTAAATAAAAGAACCTGCGGTTTTGTAATAAAAAGACGGGTCTTTTTCAAAATATTCCATACTAAACATTTTTTCCGCGTCCATTTCATTGTAAAGACCGTTCTTGCCGCGAAAATCACGAATGCCGGAAAGCGTGCTTACACCCGCGCCTGTCAAAGCGACAAGGTGTTTCGCTTCCTGCAAAAGTGAAAAAAGTTTTTTAACATCTTCAGTTTTTGTTTCCATAGACAACATTATACACTCTTTTTCCCATTGTACTAATCCGAAATTTCTGCTATTCTTCCCGCATGACCGCAGATGAACTTCGCCAAAAATACATAAACTTTTTTGTTTCAAAAGGGCACGCCCAAATTCAGGGTAAATCGCTCTTGCCGGAAAACGACCCGACCGTTCTTTTTACCACAGCCGGAATGCACCCGCTTGTTCCCTATCTTCTCGGGCAGGAACACCCGGCAGGCAGCCGCCTTACGGATTATCAAAAATGTATCCGCACCGGCGACATTGACGACGTAGGAGACGCAAGCCACCTGACATTTTTTGAAATGCTCGGCAACTGGTCGCTCGGCGATTATTTTAAAGAAGAAGCGATTCAAATGAGTTTTGAATTTCTCACGTCTCCGCAGTGGCTTAACATTCCGCTTGAAAAATTGGCTGTAACGGTTTTTGCCGGCGATGATGTAAGTCCGCGCGATGAAGAGTCAGCCGGCATTTGGAAAAAACTGGGCGTTACGCGCATTGCGTATTTGCCGAGAGAAGATAACTGGTGGGGACCTGCGGGAACAACAGGACCATGCGGACCCGATACCGAAATGTTCTATTATATTGGAGACGCTCCCTGCGGCGAAGACTGCAAACCGGGCTGCTCATGCGGCAAATGGCTGGAAATCTGGAACGATGTTTTCATGCAGTACAACAAAAACGCCGCAGGCGAATACGAACCTCTAGCCCGCAAATGCGTAGACACAGGCATGGGTATCGAGCGCACCGTTACAGTCCTTAACGGCAAAGCGTCCGTTTATGACACCGAAATTTTCGCGCCGATAATCGCCGGAGTGGAAACCGCTCTCGGCTGCAAATACGGCGCGGAGACTGAAAAAGATTTTTCGATACGGATTATCGCCGACCACGCAAGAGCGGCGTCTTTTATCTTGGGCGACCCCAAAGCCGTAAGCCCGTCCAACGTTGGAGCGGGCTATGTTCTCCGCAGGCTGATACGGCGCGCCGTCCGTCACGGACGCAAATTAGGCGGCGGGAGCATTCAAGGTAAACCGCTTCTCTCCCCTATCGCGAATATTGTCGTGGAGAAATTCAAAGGCGCTTACCCCGAACTTGAAGAAAACCGCGGTTTCATAATGAACGAACTTGATAAAGAAGAAGCGAAGTTCATGGAGACCTTGCAAAAAGGCGAGCATGAGTTTGAAAAACTTATCCCGAACCTTTTAAAAAATCCGCAAAAAATTATGCCGGGTCGGCTAGCTTTCAAACTTTACGACACTTACGGCTTCCCCATCGAACTTACCGAAGAGCTTGCGGCGGAACATGGAATGAAAGTCAACCGCGAAGAATTCGACGAAGCCTTCAAAAAACATCAGGAACTTTCCCGAAGTCAAAGCGGACAGGCTTTTAAAGGCGGCTTAGGCGATCAAGGCGAAATGGCTGTAAAGTACCACACCGCAACCCACCTTCTTCAAAAGGCGTTAAAAATCGTTCTCGGCGATCATGTCGCGCAAAAAGGCAGCAACATCACCGCCGAACGCCTGCGTTTCGACTTTACCCACGACGCGCCGATGACACCAGAACAAATCAAAAAAGTCGAGGAAATCGTAAACGAGCAAATTGAAAAGGATTTGCCTGTTACTATGGAAACAATGAATATTGAGGAAGCGAAAGCGGCGGGCGCGATCGCTTTATTCGGCGAAAAATACGAAAAAACGGTAAAAGTTTACACTATCGGTTCGCCCGAAGACTGCAAGCCGCTCGATTACTTTTCAAAAGAAGTCTGCGGCGGTCCTCACGTGGAAAGAACCGGAACTTTGGGCAAATTCAAGATTCAGAAAGAACAGTCTTCTTCCGCGGGAATTCGCAGAATTCGGGCTGTTTTAATTTAACCTTATCGTTTACTTTTTGTTTTAAATTTGATATATTATTTACAAACGGAGCGAGATCGCGGCCGCGCTTGCGCGGACATGATCGAGCGAGAGAGGAAACGAAAGGTTTAAAACCCCGCAGATCTGCTGCGGAAAGTCACCTTGAACCGTAGGTTTGAGGTGACGGGTGCAGGGTTCCCGAACGCGAACCTTTGGTTCGATAATTCGCGCCCTGCGGTATAATACCTTTTATTAAAGTCTGTCTATAATTTAGGCAGATTTTTTGGACAAAATATAAGAAGAAGGAAGATTATGAAACGTATACTATTGCTGATTACTTTAAGCGCATTTATTACGGTTTCCGCTTTTTCACAAGCCGATTTGCAGCCCGCCGCGACCGTAAATCTTATCAGAAATGAACCGATAACTGTCAGGCAGCTTCGCACCGAAGTTACACGTATGGAAACAACCGCGGGGCGGGCGTTGTCACAGGAAGAGCGTCTTAAAATATTGGACACAATGATAAACGAAAAGCTCGCGTTACAAGCTGCCGAGCGGGACAGAACCACAGTTTCCGAAAACGAAATTAACCAGCATCTTCAGCAGCTTAAAGGCATATTGGCGCAGCAGATCGGCAGGCAGCCTACCGACGCCGAGTTCAGTCAGGCGATAAGGAATGAAAGCGGACTGGATCTGCCGGCTTTCAGGGAACAGCTTCGTAAGCAGATGATTGTGCAAAAATACCTTATGGCAAAAAAAGGAAACTTAATCAATTCTATAAGAACGCCTACCGAAGCGGATATTACAGAACAATTTGAATTGATAAAAGCGCAGCTTGTCCGCCCCGAAACAATCCGCTTTTCGATGATTCAAGTTCCTTTCGGACCGGACGCCGCTTCCAAAACAAAGGCGCGGGAATTGGCGGATGAACTCGTTAGAGAAATCGGCTCAAACCCCTCAAAATTTGATGAAGTTGTCACGCGCGGTCAATCTCCCAACGCCGGTTTTATGGCGGGAGACGGCGGCTATATTCCCAGAAATCCGGAAGCGTTAAATGTTGTCGGACAAAACTTTATAAATACCGCGTTCAGCCTAAAACAAGGTGAAGTATCAAATATAATCGAAGGCAATCCGGGCTGGCAAATAATTAAGGTAACTGAAAATTACGCCATGAAAAATCTGACGTTAGACGACATAATGCAGCTTGGAACAAGAATGACAGTAAGAGATTATATCGGGAATGTTATTTTACAGCAAAGGCAGCAGGATATTTTAGTACAGGCTTCGCAGGAACTTGCCGCCGAATTAAGAGCGGGCAGAAATTTTCAAATATTTGAAAAGAACCTGAATTGGTAAATAATTAAAATGGTATCTAGGCGGAAGGGGCGCATTCTTGCGTTTCAAGCACTTTACTGCTGGGACGCTTATGCCGACTCGGATTGTGTCCCGGCGGAAGAGCTTTTAAGTTTTGCGTGGGTTGAAGAAGAAAAGTTAAAAAAACTTGACGAAGGTATTTCCGTTTTTGCAAAAACTCTAATCGCGGGTACAATCGAAAACATTACCGAAGTTGACAGCATGATAAAAAATCATCTGAAAAATTGGGACATAACGCGGGTAAACCGTGTTGACTTGGCGGTTTTGCGCATTTCCGCGTACACTTTGATGTTTCAAAAAGATATTCATCCGAGTATCGTAATAGACGAAGCTATCGGTATTTGCAGGGAATTCGGCGCGGACGGTTCCTTCAAGTTTGTAAACGGGGTGCTTGACAGTATCCGTAAGACCTGCGGTCTTGAGACCTGCGGTCTTAAGACTTAAAAAAAGCTTCTAAGAAAAGTTATGCAGGTACGGCGGCTAATTAACAAGTTTTATTATAATAGTCCGCTGCATGTAACTGTTTTTGCCGGCATTATTCTTATGTTTTTCTTAAGCAGCGCGTTAACAGTTTTTTATTTAATCGAAAGAAGCGGCGGCAGATTAACTCGCCGGGAAGACAGTTTTTATTCGATGCTGCGCGAATACGATTTAGACGTTCTTATATTTACCGGAACTGAAAAAGAATTAAAAAAACTAGACCGCAGTCTTGACCGCTTGGAAAAAAAAGCTCTCGGCGTTGAAACATGGCTTTCTGTTCTGAAACGCAGAAGGGCGGTTTACGCGCGTTATCCGCAATTCGCGGAGCATCTGGAGAATTACCACAGCTCTATTAAACGAGCGCAGAAAAAATTTCCGTCATCTCAAGCCATTGCCGCTCTTGCCGCCGCCGCGATTGTAAAAGACAGCGCACTTACTAAAAAGACGGAAGAACAACTACGCGGACTTTTTCCCCTGCTCGCGCAAGCCGAAGGTTCCTCTTTTAACACGCCGCCTGAACTGCGTAAATTACGTCTGAACCTGCACATTTTGTTACGCGATTTTAAAGAGCCGCGAACGGCGTCAGCGGTACTGCCGGAAGACCTTGTCTCTGACGGGAACGAAATTATTACCCAAAACCTTGCTATTTTAAAAACGCTTCGAGGCAATCTTCGGGGAGCCGCCGCCGATATTCAAACAGTTCTTAATCCGCGGCAGACAGCAAATGAAGTTTCCCCGTCTGATAATTTTATCCGTTTTGCGGCGGAATATTATTATGACTTCGGCGACCTTCGCCGCTCGGCGGAATTATTCTCATATCTTGAAGATGATTTTTCCGCTCTCCGCCAAGCCGACGCTCTGTATCTCGCGGGTTTCCCCGGCAGCGCAAGAGCGCTTTGGCTGACGTTAGCTGAAACGACCGAAGATTCAAAAGCGCGCCAAACAAGTCTTTATAATCTTGCCGTTACAGCGGAAAGTTGGAAGGGCATAGTTTATTTTCTTGAAAAACTTGTGAACGAACAATCAGGCGTAAATACCGCGGCTTACGAAGCGGGGCTTATCCGCTACAGCCGCTTTCTTAATTACAACGAAGCAATCGCCGTCCTGCAAAACTCAAAAATTAAACCCGTCGATTTTCCCTACATCGACCTTGAAATAAACAGAAGAAACTCCGCACGTCAGGAAGCAGGGCGGCAAATCGCCGAAGCATGGCTTCTTTTGGATCGCCACCCGGAAAACGAAGATTTGTACAAATGGGCGGCTTGGCTTATGACTTTTCAACATTATTATGAAGAAATGAAAATTCTGTTAAACCGTATAGAAAATTTTAATTTTTCCGGTTGGACTGCAATTTACAAATCCGTCCAATTAATGATAGAAGGCGATCTTATCGCCGCCGAAAATATTTTGCGAGCGGTTCAAAACAAAAACAACGATTGGTTTATACATTCAAACCTTGGACGCATTTTTGAAGCGCAGCGTTCTTTTGCCCGCGCTCTTGAACAATATGAACTTGCCGCGGAAATAATCAGCGGCTCTATCGCGGACAATTCAACAGCGGCTTCAATTATTTATTTCCGCATAGCAAGATGTTTAACCGCTCTTTCCCGCCCGTTTGACGCTGTCCCCGCTCTGCAGCAAGCCGTAGAATTAAATCCCAATAACCACACCGCCCGCCTTGAGTTGGACAGGCTCTTGAGCAACTAATTCAAAGCAATAAAATTCAGCAATTACGGCAGAACATCAGCCTGTAGAAAATTGTTTTTATTTCCTGTATACTGAAAACATGAACATCTGGTTTGCGACAAATAATGCACATAAAAAATTAGAATTAGAAGCAATACTTAATACAAGTTTAAAGATACCATCAAAAGAGGGCTTAAATTTTAACCCTGATGAAACCGGCGTAACTTTTTACGACAACGCGCTTTTAAAAGCAAGAGAATTAAAAAAACTGCTCGACAAACAAGCTTTTAAAAGCGGCGATATTGTTATCGCGGACGATTCCGGTTTATGCGTTGACGCGCTTAACGGAAGACCGGGAATTTTTTCCGCGCGTTACGGCGAAGAAGACGGAAAAAATTTATCAAGCGGACAGAAAAACCTTCTGCTCCTTGAAGAGTTAGGTGACACTCAAAACAGAAAAGCGCGGTTTGTATGCGCAATGACGCTGCTGTTAGACGAAAATAAATTCTTTATTGTTCAGGAAACACTGGAAGGCGAAATTGTAAAAAATAATAGTTTAATACGCGGAGACGGCGGATTCGGCTACGATCCTATTTTTTATCTGCCGCAGAAAGGCGCTACACTCGCGGAAATTTCACAGGAAGAAAAAAACAGATTAAGCCACCGGGGAAAAGCCGGCATTTTAATCGCTAATTTAATCAAGGGCATATCAACATACTCATGAGTATGTTGGTTCCGAGAAGAATGGATTTTAATTGGTTTAATACCACTCAAAAAATATTTTAATTGGTTCAAGACCGCAGCCAAGCTGCGGAGTATTAAACCAACAGGCGGAATAAAAAAACATAATGGCAAAATTTAACTCTCTTAACATCGAGGCAGAACTTAATCAGCCTCAAGCAAAAGCTGTAAAAACAATTGATGGTCCTGTTTTAATTATCGCGGGAGCAGGCTCGGGAAAAACAAGAGTAATTACTTACCGCATTGCGCACATGCTTGAAAAAGGAATTCCTCAAAACGCAATTCTTGCCTTAACTTTTACAAATAAAGCGGCAAAAGAAATGGAAACTCGCGTTAAAGAGCTGACCAAGAAAAAATTGCAAAACCTTACCGTAAGCACTTTTCATTCTTTCGGGCTTTCGATTATTCGGGACGAAGCTGAACTGCTTGGCTACAGAAAAAATTTTTCCATTTACGATGAAACCGACAAAATCGCGCTTATAAAAGAATCTTTGCGGGAATGCCGCATGAGTTCCGTAAAAGTTGACCTTTACGAGCTTAGTCAGATTTTTTCTAAAATAAAAACGGGCATGGTTAAATGGACAGACAACGCTAACATGGAACCTGTTTACGACGAATACCAAAGCGCGCTAAAAATTTACAATGCCGTTGATTTTGACGATCTTTTAACCATTCCGCTTGAACTCTTGGAAAAAGATGAAGAGACAAGAAAAAAATACCGGCATCGTTTCCGTTACATAATGGTAGACGAGTTTCAGGACACAAGCATTATCCAGTACCGCATGATGAGAGCGCTCGCCGAGGGTGACAACGCAAACGTCTGCGTTGTAGGCGATGACGATCAATCTATTTATTCATGGCGCGGAGCGAATTACGAAAACATTTTAATGTTTGAAAGAGATTTCCCCGGCATGACAGAAATAAAACTTGAGCAAAACTACCGCTCCACTTCCACAATACTGGAAGCCGCAAACGGCGTAATTTCACATAACACAGGCAGAAAAGAAAAAAATCTTTGGTCGCATAAAAACGGCGGAAAACCTATAGAATTATTTTTTCCCGAAAATGAAACGGCGGAAGCCGATTTTATGGCGGAACAAATCAGGCATTTAATGATCATGGAAGATTATAAATATCATGATTTCGGCATATTGGTCCGCACTAATTCCCTTACAAGAAATATAGAAGAAGCGTTTCTCGCGGAAAATATTCCCTACCGAGTTTCGGGCGGAACAAGTTTTTTCGCGCGCAAAGAAATCAAAGATATTATTTCGTACCTGCGCGTAATTGCAAACACAGACGACGATGTAAGCCTTCTGCGTATTATCAACACGCCGCGCAGGGGCATTGGCAAAACGACAATCGGTTCGTTAAACGACATCGCAAAAAAAAATCACACCGGCATTTGGAACGCCATAGCGCGTTTTAATTACGCGAAAACCCAAGGACAACAGGCGCTCTTTGAAGAAAAATCCGCGGACACAGAATTAGACGAGTTTACCGCCATGATAGAAAGTTTCCGCGCCATGATTTTAGAAAGAAAACTTGAGGAAGGCGGAAAGTGGTCGCTTTCCAAATGCGTCCGCCTGCTGGTCGATAAAATCGATTACTGGAGTTACCTTGTCATGGAACACGGTAAAGATGAAAAAGGCGAAAAAGTCGCCCGCTGGAAATTCGGCAACATAGAATATTTAATTAAGATGATAGAAAACTGGGAAAACGATCCCGATAATTTAGATTCAGGTCTTTATCCGTGGTTAAATCGAATCAGCCTAATAACACGGGACGACGGGGAAGATGACGGCAGCGGCAAAGTTAACATATCGACAATTCACGCGGCGAAAGGCTTGGAGTTTCCGATAGTTTTTATCGCAGGCGCGGAAGAAGGAATAATCCCGCACGAACGCACTCTTAATGATGAAGAAGAAGGCGTAGAAAACGCTGCCGCCGGAATAGAAGAAGAGCGCCGTCTTTTTTATGTCGCGATTACAAGGGCAAGAGAAAAATTGCACATAACAAGCTGCCAAAAACGCCGCCGCCTGCAAAACACTGTAGACTGCACCCCGTCTCCGTTCCTTGAAGAAATTCCAAGCGAACTTATAACACACCATGAAAAAGAAACCGAAATGCCGGACGAAGATCAGACGGAAAAATTTCTGGAGCAGATGAAGGCGATATTTAAATGAAATTACAAACGTAAAATCTAGCGGCAGGTGCAAACAATGTTTCGCGGACAGCAGTTCGGCGGAGCAAAGCCCCGCCGCCCAAATCACAGCCTCACACAAACACCCTTTGCCTGCGCGTACTTTTTAATCTCGCCGACAGTGGTTTTCCCGAAGTGTAAAAGAGACGCAATTAACGCGGCGTCCGCACCCGGCGCTTCGTTAGGTGAAACTGAAAAATCCATTTCCGGCGAAGAAGTCGAAAGCAAAACATTCGCTATCTGCTCAAGAGAACCCGCGCCGCCTGAGGCAATTACGGGAACAGGAACGGCGTTAAGTACCCGACGCGTAAGTTCAAGGTCGTAGCCCGCGCCGGTGCCGTCCGCGTCAATAGAATTAACCAGTATCTCTCCCGCGCCAAGTTCCGCCGCGCGGACAGCCCACTCAATAGCGTCAAGCCCTGAGTCGATTCTTCCGCCGTGAGAAAAAGCGTGCCAGCACAATTTGCCGCCGGCTTCCGGCACACGCTTTGCGTCAATCGAAAGCACAACGCATTGGTTGCCGTAGAGCTGAGCCATTTCAGCTAACAGTTCAGGGCGTTTAAGAGCGGAAGTACAAACGGAAACTTTGTCCGCCCCTGCGTTCATAGCGTCGCGCATATCGTCAATGGTACGGATACCGCCGCCGACGCAAAGCGGAATAAAAAGTTCGGCGGAAACTTTTCGCACAACATCAAGCAAAGTAGCACGGCTTTTGTGCGACGCGCCGATGTCAAGAAAAGTAAGCTCGTCCGCTCCGTCGTCATTGTAGCGGCGCGCAAGTTCCACAGGGTCGCCCGCGTCCTTAATGCCTTCAAACTTTACTCCCTTTACCACCCTGCCGTCATCTACATCTAAACAGGGAATTATTCTCTTTGCCTGCATTTTATTCTCCTTTAGAAACATCTGCAAAATTTAATACTATTTCAAATTTCAATCCAATTTTTTAAAAGAGCGAGTCCTGCTTCTCCTGATTTTTCCGGGTGAAACTGTACCGCCGCCAACGCGCCGCGTTCCACCGCGCAGCAATAACGAAGATAATATTCAGTTTCCGCGGCAGTAAGATCATCGGAAACAGGGTCTACATAATATGAATGAATATAATAAAAAAAATCGCGCGGCTTTATTCCGCGAAAAATTTTCGAAGCCGCCCGCGCCTCAGTTTGATTCCACCCAATCTGCGGAACTTTCCGACCGGGGAAACGCCGCACAGTTCCGGGAATTACAGAAAGCCCTTTTATTTCCCTGCCGTTTACAGACAACGCTTCTTCGGAAGTTTCGAATAACAACTGTAAACCGATACATATTCCCAAAAAGGGTTTGTCCGCTTTTATCCATTCCGTTATTGCCTGCGCGTAACCCGACTTCGATAGAGACGCCATCGCCGAGGCAAAATGTCCGTCGCCGGGAAGAATTATTTTATTAAACACAGACGCGCCTGCGGACAGTTCTTCCGGTCCTGAAACAAAACGCGCGGGAACTGAAAGTTTCCGCAAAACATTCATTACAGAGCCAAGATTTCCCGCGCCGTAATCGATAACGCCGACCAAGTTTGAAGCGCTTTTCACACAAGCACTCCGGGCGCGTCCGCAAACCCCGGAAGCACGCCCTTGGTTGACGGAATTGAATCCAGCGCGCGCGTATCGTATTCGCAGGCAGATCGAAGCGCCCTTGCCGCCGCCTTAAAAAGCGCTTCAATTTTGTGGTGATCGCTCCTGCCCCGAATTATTTCCAAATGCAAATTACAGCCGCAGGCAGAAGTAAACCCCTGCCAAAAATCTTCGATAACATCAGTTTGAAATTCATAAGGCGGCTTCTGAAAACCGTCCGCCGCCATTGAAAGCAAAGGCGACAGCGTCAACTGCCCGTCAAAATATAAAAACGGTCTGCCGCTCATATCAACCGCGGCTCTTGCCAAACACTCGTCCATAGGAAAAAGGCAGCTCCCGTTTCGCCTAACGCCGCGCTTTTCACCTAACGCTTTTGCAAAGCACTGCCCCAGAACAATTCCCGTATCTTCAACAAGGTGGTGCTGATCAACTTCAAGGTCGCCTTTCGCCCGCGCTTCAATATCGAATAACCCGTGACGCGCAAATGTGTTGAGCATGTGCGACATGAATCCGAGAGGATAATCAAGTTTCGCCTCTCCCTTGCCGTCAATATTCAGTTTGATATAAATTTCAGTTTCTTTTGTTTTTCTTTCTATTTCCGCAAGTCTAGCCATATCAGCTCCTAAAGCACAACTTTCCGCAAATCATATTCCACAATATCGACAGCGCCCAAGTTTTTTAATTTTGGAATTATGTCGGGGACTTCATGTTTTTTAACGGCGATTTTCACCGCAAAACCCGCGTCCGCGTAAAGAGGCGCGACTGTAGGGCTTCGCATAGCGGGAAGGCTTGCCAAAGATTCAAACTGCTCCTTTGGAATATTCATTTCCAACATTACACGCTCACGACCGTCAAGAACGGAGCGGAACAGCATAGCGAGCTCCTCAATGCGGCGGCGTTTTTCTTTGTCGGCAAGGGCGGCGCGGGAAGCGACAAACCGAGTTGAAGACTCAAGCAAAGTCTCGACAATTCTCAACCCGTTGTCTTTAAGCGTCTGCCCGGAAGAAGTATTGTCAACAATCATATCCGCGTCATCGGGCGGAAAAACCTCAGTCGCGCCGTAAGTACGCAGCAAGCGATATTGAAAGCCCGAAGATTTCAGCCACGCTTCGGCAATATTAACATATTCTGTCGCAACCACAAGTTTTTTTGACTTTAGATGCGCTTCATCATAATCCTGAGGAACGGCGGCGACAATGCGAACTTTGTCAAAACCAAGATCCATGATTTCTTCAACATCGGCGCTGTTTTCTTTTATCCAATCGATTCCCGTAAAGCCGGCATCGTGGCTGCCAAGTTCCAAAAGCTCGCCGACATTTTGCGGCTTCATGATTTTCGCGTCAAGCCAATCCGCGCTGCCGGCGGTGCCAATCAACGGACGGTATGTTCTGTCCGCCAGAGTAATGCCGAAACCCGCCTCTGAAAAAAGGCGCGAAACATTGTCAAATATTCTTCCTTTGGGAATTAAAATCCTTAGTTTGCTCATAATGTAAGTATACGCGCCTTCGGTTTGTATGTCGAGAGGTATGAATTAAATGTGCGCTGCCGCGGCATATCATATTAAAATGTTTATATTGATATTCCACCGGCAAGAACAGCCGCCGGCTTAAAAAGGATAATGTTAGCTGAAATGTCAGGCATTAAAGAGCGTTGCCTTTGCCAATATATGACAAAAAAGCGGCTGTCAAGAAATCATTTTCGCGACA
>QMCD01002240.1_pt2 | contig 14157 bp, 8 predicted proteins | sample 1821841 | NCBI WGS metagenome assembly QMCD01 (sample SAMN01991225, study PRJNA193472) | Termite gut metagenome, whole genome shotgun sequencing project. | isolation source: worker | host: Macrotermes natalensis | reverse complement strand
AACCGGAGGAACCGGAGGAACATCTTCCGTCTGCGGGACGGCGAGCGTCACCGCCACCTGGAAGAACGCCGGGTCGCATTCGTAGCCCGAGATCGCCACAGCGTCCGGCGTGCCCTGGAACACCTGCGCCTCGCCCGTTGTCGCGGGGTTGTAGGCCGCGCTGGCCCACTCGATATCAACATCCTGAAGCGTGAGGCTGGTGTTGGTGGTAAGGTCAAGCGTTGCCGGGAAAGAACCCGGGTATGCCGCTATCACCGCTGCCGCCGTCATGAGGTGCTCGTCCGCATCAATCGAAAGCGGGTCAAGCGTCGGCGCGTTGATTGCCGGTGCGGTCTGCGCCGCTGTCAGCGTGACAACGATCTTGATGTTTTCCGGGAGAGACACGGCCGCGTTAAGGTCATAATCCGCGTAGTCTGCCGCGTCCAGCGTAGCTGTGAACGTGTACGGAGCCGCTACTTCCGGGTCGTATGCTGCGCATGTCCAGCCGGTAATGTCAACTGTTACGTTGGGGCCAGATTCTGCCGTAAATGCGATCGACTGCGGGAATTCCGAAGCTTCGCCAGTTAAAAGAGCATCCGCCGTCATATAATGCTTGTCGCCAATGCTGAAGTTTTGCAGCGCGGTGCCTACAAACCCCGTCAGCTTTATTTTTGTCTGCAGCACATTGAGCGTCAATTCAAACTCAATGGGAAGCACGCTCTGCGCAAAGGTGTAACCTGCCATAGCTGTCGCGTCCAGCGTAGCCGTAAACGTCTGCGCTGTCTGATCATTTGCCGGGTCATACTCATCGCTTGTCCATGTGGTAACGGGTATTGACACGCCGCTGCCGTCCGAGAACGCGATCTCTGTCGGCAGTACGCCCAGAGCGGTCATTTCGCCCGCAACAAGCTGTGCCGCCGTCATATAGTGTTTGTCGCTGCTTATAGTACCTGTAAGGTTCGTCGTTACAGTTGTAAGCTCAAGCGCCGTCTGTACTGTATTCAGCGTAACCGTAACCGTAACCTCAGTCGGGATCGTATCCGGCTTATATTTGTCAAAATTAGGCGACTGCGCCAACGGAATGGGGTTCCCGTCCCCGTCGTCCACTGTCAGCGTGCCTGTGAAAGTCTGCGGGTCTGTCGACGCAGGGTTATAATTCGCGCAAGCCCACGCAACGTCTACTGCTTCCGTGCCGCCGCCCGTGACATTCAGCGTCACCGAACTCGGCAGCAACGCCGCGGTTACAGCCTGCCAATCCGTAATGGCGTTCTGCTGGCCAGTGATGTCATAATTAGCATCCAGATTATCAGTACCGTCAAACACAAGGTATGTCTGCGCATCCGGCGTAACCTTCAACAGAACCTCGATGGGGCCAACGTCATTGGTGTACTCGGCAGCCTGCGGCGTGGTCAACCCCAGTGTACCCACGAATTTGGTGCCCGTTGTGTCTACCGCTCCCGTATAAGCTTCGCCTTCGCCCAGCGCCCATGTAACGGGTACTGTGTTTAACGTAATCGGATCGTCGTTGGAATAATCGGTACCGACCAAGTTAAGGGTAGCGGGAAGCTCCGCTATCGCCATACGCACCGTCATGGCATGCTTATCCGAGCCGATGGTAACGTCGCTCAGTTTATTTACGCCCGACAAATCCGGGGTGATTGAGCCTATGCCCGTAAGCACTTTGCCGCGCGAGGTCTGCGCCGCGCCCAGCGTTACGCTAACGGTTAAAAGCTCGTCAATCGCCGATGTGTCATACTGCGCCGTCACTTTCCCCGCATCCAGCGTACCGGTAAAGGTCTGCGCCGTAAGCTTCGTTTCGTTATAGGCGGGGCTGCACGCCCATGTCACGTCCACTTCCGCCAGCGCAGGTATTGGTGTGAAGCTAGGTCCTGTGCCGCTTAACAGCGCCAGTTTTGCGGGCAGTTTCGCGTCCGCGACCTGTTTCGCCGTCATGAGTTTTTGGTCTCCCTCTACCACCACGTCGGCAAGCAGCGTATCGCTGTCTGCAATCGCTGTTACGGCGGTTTTTTGCAACTGCGCGGTCGTTACGTTGACCTTATACTCGATCGTTTTTGCGGTATTGTTGCCTGCAAGGCCGGTGAGCGTTTCAAGATCATAGCCGTCAAGGTCAACCGTAGCATGGCTCAGCGTGCCCACAAACGTCCACTCACTTATCGTTCCGTCATAAGTAGCACCTGTTTTGTTAGCCCAGGAAACAGCCACGCCTTCGACTTTTTGGTTCGTCTCATACTCCAGATCAATCGTCGCCGGCAGCACTTCCGCTGTTACAAGGTCGGCAACCGTCATAGCATATTTTTGGTCGCTTAACGCTTTGGCGGTTGCATTCATAACAGGGTTAGTGGCCGTGAGTTCAACGCGGGTCTGCGGGTTGGTGGTCAGGTTCACCTCTTTGGTTACTTTTCCATCGTCAAGTATGCTGTTGGCCGCGAAGTCATAATGATCAACGTCGACAACGCCCGTCATATTCACCGTTCCCGTGAATTCCTGTTCCCCATCGATTTTTGCGGGATTGTATGTACCGCTGGTTATCGCCCACGAAACAGTCGCGCCCTCCACCGTTTGCGGCGAACTGTCTTCATCCGTATACTCGAATGTAAGCTCCGCCGGAAGCACATCTCCCTCGATAAGCTGCTGCACCGTGTAGTATTTCTGATCGGTGCTAATCGTCTCTTGGGCCAAGTTTTCCGTGGTGCCCGTGATTTCATACTGGAGCTTCGGGAACGTCACCGTGTATGTGATTGAATCTGACGTGCTCACGCCGTCCGCGATCGACACTATGCCATCGCCTATGTTGGTCAGCGTAAACGCGCTTATAGCCGCGGCTTTATTGGCATCACCAACAATATTAGCCTTAAAATCATCACTGGTCGAGTCTGTCGTCGTTGCCACGATCGTCGCAATGGGCGTGTCACCGGCCGCGAATTCAGTGTTTTCCTCACCTGTCACGCCCGTCCACGAGATGGCAAATGATACGCCATTTGAGGAATCCGCCGCCAGTGTTGTTGGAGCCGTTCCACCAATAACAGGCTCCGCGGTCAGATCCGTTGTAAACGTCTCTCTATCCTCCGCGAACGCCATAGTCGGCAGTAACACCAGCACCATAAACACCGCCAGTAATACTGCAATAGTTTTCTTCCCCTTCATACTTTGTACACTCCTTTTCTTATTTATGCGCTTTGCGCATTTTTTAGACTTCCTGCCGCCGTTTTTGCTTGTTTTTCGGTGGCATCATCCATACTCATAAATATACTCCTTTTCTATCGCCATTGGGGCATAAGAGCCATTCGCCTATGTTCGTAAGATTACCCCCTCCCATATTGTGCCAGTTAAATTATTTATAATACGCCTATATTCTGTAAAATATGGGAGTAAACCTTTCACCCCCCCGCCCGCGCCCTTGATGGGTTCCCGTTATTGCGGGCTTGGCCCGCAACCCCCTCCCATATGCTCCCGTTTGCTCTGGTTCCCGTCATTGCGGGCTTGACCCGGAAGGAATACCCAAACCATAAAGGAATACCCGCGCCGCCGCAGCTTTCGTCATTACGGGCTTGACCCGCAATCCCCCACGCCGCTGCAGGTATACTTGAAAATTCACGAATTTTTATATATTATAATGAAAGCAGGGGTAAATTGCGGGCGGTTGGCCACTCCCATGAAGGGAGGTGGCGCCTATGGAATATATTATCGGGCTGATTGTTGTATTGATAATCGTCTGGAAGATATTTCAGCAGGATAAAAAATAAACCGCCCCGTGCCTAATGGTTGCGGTTTATTAAAAACTAATATCTTGGGCCAACCGCTTTAGCGGTATATCCCTGCTTTTATTATACCTCTTTTGCCGCGATTGTCAAACAGAAGATCGCACCCTACAGGTATACTTGAAAATTCACGAAAATTTATATATCATAATGAAAGCAGGGATAAATTGCGGGCGGTTGGCCACTCCCCACGAAGGGAGGTGGCGCCTATGGAATACTTGATAGTGCTGATAATAGCGCTTGTGGTACTCTATAAGCTTTTCGAAAAACGAAAATAGCCGCCCCGGCCTAAGGTGACGGCTATTTAGCAACAACCTCTACGGGTCAACCGCTTTAGCGGTATATCCCTGCTTTTATTATACCCATTTTACCGCGATTGTCAAACAGAAATCGCCCTGCGTTAAGCTGCTGATTCTTCCGTTGCGGCAGGCTCCCCCTCCTCCGCTTCGGGCGGGGCACTCTCGGCCGTGTTCTCCAGCACGACCTGCCACGACAGCCCACGCGCCTCGATGCAGACATCCGTCACCGCGTCCTCCGTGATATAAAAGTACAGGCTGTAGGTGGGGATGGGGCTTTCATAACTTTCCAGCGTGCGCCCCGTTTCGTCAAGGTAATTAAGAAGCAGCGGGATGGATATAAGCTCGCCGTCAAGGCTCACCGCGTTGTACGCGACGGTGTAATCGTACAGCGCGGCCCGCAGCCCGTTGTCGTAGCCGTTAAAGCCGTCCAAAAATTCCGCATAGGTGATGTTGTCCGTATTACTTGCCGTAATGAGCGCGGGGACGATCGACCCATAGGCTTCCGCCACATCAAGCGCCGCGCTGCCGATTGTGACCCCGCGCGCCGTTAAGGGCGTGCTCTCATCAAAATCAAGGGAAAAGAAAATGTAATCGTTTACATCGCCGACATCAAGCAATATATCGCCGGTTTCGATTGTCCCTTCCGTTTCCGCTTCCTCCTGCTCGGCGTCGTCATCACCGCCAGGGCGCGTGACCGTAAGCGCGTCCGCCTCCTCCTCGGCTGCCGCGTCCTCCGCCGGGGCGTACACATTGTAGTCGGCAAGCTCTAAAAACTGCTCCGGCGCGGATTCCTCTTGCCCGCCAAACAAGCTGCAAGACGCAAGAAAGCCACACAAGATGAAACATACTATAAGAATAAGCTTTTTCATGCCCGCACCTCTTTCGATCAATCAACGATATTATTATACCTACATTTTGCGGGAAATAAAAGGGCAATGCTGTGTGGAATACAAAAAAACTCCCCGCCGGTAGACGGAGAGTTGCTTCTCGCATAAAGCGCTCAAAGCGTAAGGTCGATGTGCTGCACAGTGCCCGCGCCGCTGCCATCTTCCTTTAGGAAGAAGCTGGTGGAACGCACCACGCCCTGCGTGTCGTTGGTCGCGGCCTCCTTCACGGAAAACTCCGTTTCCGTTTCCCCGAGATAGATCGCGCCGACATTCACATCCTTCAAGGTGTAAAAAACATCGTTGCCTTCCGCGTCTTTCGACCATACCTTCAGGCTGTTCCACACGGCGTCGTTCTCGTCGATCCAGCCGTTGCCGTCGTCGTCGAAGTTTTCGAGCTCGTCAAAACCCGCCCCGGTAGACGGGCCAAAAAGCTCCCTGCCGTCGTTTATTTTGCCGTCGCCGTTTTTATCGAGCGCCAAAAACCCGCTGCCCTCGCCCGCGAAACTGATATTATCCATCCGCCCGTCAAAATCAAGATCAAATTCAAATTTTCTTTCCGTAAGCGAAGCCGCCGTGCCCGAATAATTTACGACGAGCGGGTCTACCGTGTTTTTGAACTCTACATCGACAGAGGTTTTCGTATACGAGGAATAGGCGCGGTCCATGTTGAGCTGCACGTCTACGTTGATCGTTTTGCCGTCCGCCGTTTTCACCTGCCCCTGCGCCTGATACGACACGGATTCGGATTCAAAATGGTAATGTTCGGTCTCCATACGGAACGCCGGGTTCCGCATGTTCGCCTGCCCGGCCTGGCCCTGCCCCGAGGCGAACGCCGCCATATGGCTCAGTGAACGCTGGGCGCGCACGGCGCTTTTGCCCCCCCCCATATTCACCGCAGGGTTATTGAACTTGACGCGCCTGCCTGTAAGCGCATAGACCATTTCTTCCAGCAGATTGATGCGCAGCGTGTTTTGATCCTCAAGAAAAGAAGCAATGCCCGTACGCGAACCCGCGCGTTCGGCCCTTGCCTGGTCAAGCTGCTCCATTATGGCTTCTTTTGATTGCTGCTGCATTTTGTCCGCATCGCCCGATAAATTAAGCTGCACGCCGTCGTCTTCCGGCGCGTTTTGCCCCGCGAGGTTTCCCACCGGCGCGAGCGTGGTCAACACTTGTTTTGTATGATCCATGGATGCCGCGGTGCGTTGCGCACTTGTGTTTACGTTAAAGGAATCTATTTTCATCGTCTCTACCTCCTTGTAGACCAGACCGGCCGCGTTCCCTGCGGCCTTCGGTTCGATGATAATACGCATAGATGAAAAACATGATGTTTAAAGCTTATGGTGTATATCGTAAACTTGCCGCGAAAGTTTAGCAGTTTTGTGAAATTTTATTTGGGGATGGGAAAAAGCGGTTTTATTGACAGCCCCGGCCAAGTACAGTAGTATTGGTTTATGAAAACCATCGCGAAAAAAACTATGTTGCTGCTTGCGTTTGCTTTGGCCGCGTTGTTCTTTGGCTGCGCGCAAGGCGAAAGCGACGGTGGCGCACAAGAGACGCCGATGGCAGGGCTTCGTGGCGAAGAATGGGAAACCTATTACATGGTCGTCCATGAAAGCGGCAACGAGTATTGGTATCCTGTATTTGAAGCGTTTAAGCAGGCGGGCGGAAACCTTGGTGTGAAAACAATATATGAAGGCGCGGCACAGCCGGACGCAGGCTCGCAAATCAAAGTACTGGAGCAAGTGCTGAAAAAAAACCCCAAAGGCATTTTGCTGGCGCCCGCCTCCGCAAATGAACTGACGCCGACGATTGACGCCGCAACAAACCAAGGTGTTTGCGTGGTTACGCTCGCGGAAGACGCGCCTTTTTCTTCCCGCGCCGCGTTCGTCGGCACAGACCATGAAGAGGAAGGGCGGGAGGCCGCCCGCGCGGTTGCGGAAGAATTGCAGGGCCGGGGACGGGTCATGGCGTTGCGCAACTTGTATGACGCGATCTGCGAAACACGCACGGATGCGTTTATTGATACCATAACGCGCGAATACCCGGGTATGGAGATCGTTTCCACAGAAGCGGCGAACGGGGATATCGGCGCGGCGACAACGTACGTGAGCGCGGCGGCGCAAACGGATGGCGGCATAGACGCGGTGTTCTGCCCGGATATCAGCTCGGCGATCGGCGCTTCGGACGTGGCGGGCGAGCACGGCGCTTCTTTTCTGTGCATCTGCGTGGATGCGGACACTGCCGTGCTGGAACGTGTCACAGACGGCTCCATTTGGATGGCTGTTTGCGCCGACCAGGGAATGCAGGGGTATTTTGGCATGATAGCGCTGTTTTCCGCGGCGCACCCCGAACTGCTCACACTGATGGGCGGTGAACCGGCGCGGCTGCCCTCCATCAACAGCGGCATAATCCGGATCACGAGTGAGACCGCGGCGCAGTATTCCATTGTGGATTACGCGCGGGCGCTTGGTTACGACACAGTGGAAGGGCTGAAAGAACCGGGCGGTTGAAACAAAAAAGAAAGCGCCACCCATCGCCAGATCGGGGGAGGCGCTCTTACCTTATCAGTATCAATGCAAATAAATTATGAATTAAATTTGATCGACCACGCGGAGCGGTCCGGCGCGCGGAGGTTTACGCTGATCGCGGAAAACCATTTTTCCGGCGTGTCCTTGTTTAGCTTGACCGTAAGCTTGCTTTGCACGCCGCTGTTGTTTTTTGTGACCGCCCAGCCGTTCAGTTCGCCTTCTTTATCGAGCAGAAATCCTTGCGAAACCATTTTTTTCGCGTTACCCGATATATTTCCCTTGTAGTACTTGTCCACTTCCTTGATCATGTCCTCGTATTCCGTCCGCTTATCCGGGTTGCTCTCCATCTCGCGGAGTATTTTGGCGTCGATGGTGATATGGTTGCCTTTACCCGGCGCGTTGAAAGGATATGAACCCACCGAAAACTTCATGTCGGGATATTTAAAGCGCAGTTCATTCATCACTTTCCCGCCGGTATTTGACACGCTGCCCAGTTTATTGCGGATGCTTTGCATCCCCTGCACGCTGTTGCCGCCAATGCTTAAATTCATAAAATGTTTCCTCCCGGATATCGTCACATTTTCGCATACGCACACTATAAATAGTGTATTAATTGTATTATAACATATATCGTAAAATTACGACTGTAAAATAGGGGGCGGATAAAAATTTCTTTGACCGGTTGCGTTTCGCGCGCGAATGATGCACAATAAAAGAAAATACTGGGGAGGATCGGCATGAAAAGAACGGCGACGCAAAAGATGGTGATTACAGGGCTGATGGTGGCGACCGGGTTATTGCTGCCGTTTGTCACGGCGCACGCGTTTGCTGTGCCGGGGACTATACTCCTGCCCATGCATATACCGGTGCTGCTTTGCGCCGTACTGTGCGGGCCAAAACACGGCGCGCTTTGCGGCGCGGTTGTTCCGTTGCTCTCTTCCGCTGTGACGGGTATGCCGCCGATGTACCCCATGCTGCCCATTATGGCGGCGCAGCTCTTCGTGCTGGGGTTTACGTGTGGATTTTTATGTGAACGGGCGCGTTTTCGCGCCAAGTGGTATATCTACCCGGCGCTTATCATCGCGATAGCGGCGGGGTGGGTTTGTTACGGGCTTGTTTACACGGCGCTGCTGTTTTCCACGGGCGGGGCGCTATCGGCGCTTTCGGTCACCGCCGCGATGGCGCAGGGCCTGCCCGGCATGGCGGTGCAGCTTGTGCTGATCCCGGTGCTTGCGGCGGCGGTTAACCGGTCTGGAAAAAAGAAAAGGGACGCCGCGCTTGCCGAAGCAAGTGCGATCATCAAGAGCAAGCGGGCGAGCTTTGTGGTCATGCGGGAAGGGAAAGTCGTCCATATGGACGAAGGGCGCGGCGTTTCCCCGCTACTACGGTGCTACGAAAACACGCCCGAACTGCTTTTGGGCTGTTTCGCGGCGGACAAGATCATTGGAAAAGCCGCGGCTATGGTGCTGGTGCTGGGCAAAGCTGGGCGCGTATACGGGGAAATCATGAGCGTGGCGGCGTGGGAATACCTTCGCGGGCGGGGGATACCGGCGTCTTATGGGCGGTGTGTGGATGTAATCACCGCGCGCGATAAGAAAGGTATCTGCCCGATCGAACAGTCGGTACTTGCAATAGACGACCCGCACGAGGGGCTTAAAAAGCTGAAACAGACGATTGTAGAGATGATGAAGCAGGCGGGGTGAACCGCCGCAGGCTGTCAATAAAAGCACGACCCGGCCACTGCTTTTCAGCACAGTGGCCGGGCGGTTCCTTGCATCTGGATCTTTCCCCGCAGCTTGCCCATAGCACCAAATTTCAACTACATTTTATTTTTGACACACTGCGGCAGGATGAGCCGTTATTTAAAGTTAGCTAAATAATTGCTGATTAAAGGGACCGGGGATACGAACCCGCTTTCATCAGCGCTGACCCGGGTAACCACGGGATGCTTACGCGACCCCGCATTGGGAGGTGTTCCTTATACTATTCTCCATTCGTATGCCCGAACACACCAACAGTAACCCTCTCGCTCATATATTACAAATATATACATATTTGGAAGGCCGTCAATAAAGGCACGACATCTGCGGCGTCATCGCATAACCACGCGACCTCGGCGAATCGGTTATTCTGCCTTGCCCGCGTGGTTATGCGATTCCTTGCACCTGGGCCTTTCCCCGCAGCCTGCGCAGAGCATCAAATTTGTACTGTATTTTAGATTTTTTGAAACAATGATAAATATATACATATTTGGGTGTTTGTAGATATTAGTAGATGTTTATGTTTATGGAAATCCTCTATATGATCTTGACTTGCCTGTGGCAATGCAAGCGCAGGAAGCCGCGTTGCCTTCTGTCTCAAGAAATCTGAAGCGTATACATAGAGAATTGATAGATACATCTCAAAGTCGTGCCCTGCATGGGCAACGTGGAAAGGAATGTTATGAAACGGATTATAGTGTTGCTGCTCTGCTCAATTTTGTTTTTAGGCCTGGCAGGGTGCGCTACTGACGGCCCTATCCCAACAAACAATCAACCAACAGCCAGCCAACCAGCAGTGAGCCAACCGATGGAAAGCCAGCCGACAGTAAGCCAACCGGCGGAAAGTCAGCCAGTGGAAAGCCAGCCGGTGGAAAACCGACCGGCAGTAAACCAACCGGCAGGGCAGGGGGCGGGAAGCGCCGCCTATACCATCATGGTATATATTGCCGGAGCCAACCTTGAAAGCGAGGCAGGCCTTGCTAGCGAAGATTTGGACGAGATGATAAGAGCCAGGTTTTCACGGCAGGATATCAATGTAGTGGTGCAGACCGGCGGCGCAAAAAGGTGGAGCGCGCCGGATATATCCGCCACGGAGCTTGGCCGCTATGTGGTAGGGGAAAGCGGGCTGGAAAAGCTGGAAACGCTTCCGCAGGCAAACATGGTATTGCCCCCCACAGTGACCGATTTTATCAATTTTTCTTATAGGAATTACCCCGCCCAGAAGTACGGCTTTGTATTCTGGGATCACGGCGCGGGCCCGTTGCTCGGGTTTGGCGTGGACGAGAATTTTGACGAAATGGACATGCTGTCCCTTCCCGAACTGAGAGATGCGATTTCCAATTCAAGTATAGCGTCGCAGCCTCTGGAATTTATCGGTTTTGACTCCTGTGTTATGGCGTCGATCGAGATCGCCGATCAACTCTCCCCCTACGCGAAATACATGATTGGCTCGCAAGAGCTTGAACCGGGCAAAGGTTGGGACTACACCAGTTGGCTGTCCTCTCTCGGCTCAAACCCCAACATGAGCGGCGCGGAGCTGGGCCGGGAGATTGCCGATAGCTTTATCGCGTTCTACGAGACCACCGATTTGCAGGGCGCGCCTCTCGCGCTGTCCGTCATCGACACGGCAAAATCACGCGATGTTGTGAGCAAGCTGGAAACATTTGTGGGCGCGGACGGCATATCGAAACTGAGCTTTGAGAATATCGCGCGTGACCGCGTCAACACCAAGGAGTTCGCCAAGTCGACGGCCGACAGCGGCATGCCCATGGATATCGTTGACCTCGCCGATATGGCAAAACAATTCAACGAGGCGAACGCCGAGGAAAGCGCCGCGTTGCAGGAGTCGGTGAAACAAGCGGTGCTCTACAATACAACCAGTCAGGACCTGACCGGCGCAAGCGGCCTTTCCGTGTATTTCCCTTATAATGACACGAATTATCTCAAAGATAATATGGAGGTTTATAAAGCGACCGGGTTTTCACCCACTTATGTAGCGTTTTTGGATAATTTTGTAAACACGCTGACCAGCAGGTCGAATACCTCATTAAATGGTGTAAACCGCATTCAACCGACCCAGGCGACCGTAACGGGGCAGGCAAGGGGCGGATCATACGAGTTTAAACTTTCTCCGGAACAGGCAAACAGCGTGGGCGACACTGACTTTGAGGTGTGGGAGCAGGTCTCCGGCAACACCTACCGCCGGGTCTATCACGACGAAAATGCGCAGATGGACAACAACACAGGCGAGATGCGCGCGGTATATAACGGGGCGCTCACAACGATAGGCGGGGAAACCGCCGCCCTCTATGAATACGATAGAGGGGAAAACTATGTCCGCTATCAAGCGCCCGCTACTTTGAACGGCAAAGATGTTTATCTGCTTTTCCTCAGCAATGAGGCGAACCCGGAGCCCCGGCTCATTGCCGCGCAGCCGACACCCGGGAAAAGCGGGATACCCTCACGGCAGCTCGTTCAGATCAAGGAAGGCGACAAGATTGCCCTCTCGCATTACGAGCAGGATATTTCCGCCGACGGTACGGATAAGGGAACATGGAAAAGCGGCAAGGAATTCACCGTGAATACTGGTAAGCTGGCGACCGGGAAGACCGAAGCGGCCAGCGGTACGTATATTGCTAATTTCTCCATCATTGATGTATTGAACAACAAATACTTAACCGGCTCCATTGCAGTGTAGTACCCAAATAACAAAAACGGGCCTTGGCGCAGTGCCCCGGCCCGTTTTTTTGCGTTCATGGGAAGAAGAATAATTGGATCTATGTACATTTGCCATGTGCTGCAAAAAAAGCACAAAAGTTAAAAAACCGGGGATTTTTACATAATAGTCCATTGTATTTTTAGCAGGGCGGTGATAGAATCGGTCTGACAATCGAATACTGAAAAGCAACATAGTGAACGGGAAGCAGGGTGAAAATCCCTCACAGTTTCCGCTGCTGTAACGACGTGAAAACATTGCCAATATGTCACTGGGTAACCCCGGGAAGGCGGCGTATGTCATGCGTCCGAGTCAGAAGACCGGCTATGGTTGCAATGGTAAGGGCTTTCGGAATAAAGGCGCTTGGCATAACGGTCTTGAACTAAGAGCCGTTTTGTTGGCCCGCTTCTTTAAGCGGGTTTTTGGTTTTTTACAGGAAGAAGTGCGGGCTAAACAAAATGATATCCCGGGTGAGGTCTGTTTTGCGGCATTGCGCCTGGGGATTGTCCTTATGGAATTCGGTGCGAATTGCGCGCTATAGGAATTTACAGGAAAGCGCAACTGTATGGCAGGACAACTAAAATTCCAGGAGGATGGAACATGAAAAGAGTATTAAGTATTTTGGTTTTGGCGGCGCTTTTGTGCGCGTTATTTGCGGGGTGCGCGCAAGAGCAGCCCACGGCGGCTTCCGCCGCGCCGAGTGAGGAACCGCCTGCATCCGCCGCGCCCAGCGCGCAGCCGATACAACCCGCCGAACCGGTGGAGGAACCCACTGAACAGCCGGAAGCGGAGGGCAAAAAAGTGATCCTTGTAACCAGCTTTGGCACAAGCTATGAAGACACGCGCGAGCTTACGATCGGCGGGATCGAGCAAGCTATCACGGCCGCGTACCCGGATTATGAGGTGCGGCGCGCGTTTACGGCGCAGATCGTCATAGATATATTGGCGGAGCGCGACGGGATAGAGGTGGACAACGTGACGGAAGCGCTCGATAAGCTCGTTGCCGACGGCGTAACAGAGCTGGTCGTGCAGCCCACGCATTTGATGAACGGGTATGAGTACGACGATATCGTGGCGGAAGTCAAAAAATATCAGGATAAGTTCGGGAAGCTTTCCATCGGCGCGCCGCTCCTTACCAGTGACGCGGACTTTGCCGCGGTGGTGGATACGATCACGAAAGAGACGGCTTCGTATAATACCGACGGTACGGCGGTGCTGTTTATGGGCCACGGCACGCACCACAACGCGAACGCCGTATACGCGAAGATGAAAGGCTTACTGGACAGTGCGGGCTATGAGAATTATTTTGTGGGCGTCGTGGAAGGCACGCCTATGATTGACGAGGTGCTGCCCGAGCTTGAAGCGGGCGGCTACAAGAAAGTGGTGATGCAGCCGCTGATGGTTGTGGCGGGCGACCACGCGAACAACGACATGGCGGGCGAGGAAGAGGATTCTTGGAAGTCCATACTCGAAGCGGCCGGGTTTGAGACAGAGTCCATATTGAACGGGCTGGGCCAGTTCGCGGATATCCAAAAGATTTATGTGCAGCATGTGCAGGACGCGATCGATAATCTTGCGGCGGGCAGTAACCTCACCGTAGTACCGCAGGGAAGCGCAGGCGCGCCGGTCACTGAACTGCAAGCCGGTACATACCCCATCTCCGTGGAATCAAGTTCCTCCATGTTTAAAGTGGTGGACGCGCAGCTTACGGCAAAAGGCGGCGAAATGACAGCCGTGCTGACACTCTCCGGCACGGGCTATGGCAAGCTGTACATGGGCACGATAGAAGAAGCCGAAGCGGATACGGACGAGAATACGATTCCGTTTGTGGAAGATGCTGATGGCGCGTATACCTATGAGGTGCCTGTTGAGGCGTTGGACGCAGATATCGATGTGGCGGCGTGGAGTATCAGGAAAGAACAGTGGTACGACAGAGTGCTGGTGTTCGATTCTTCATCCCTGCCGGCGGAGGCGTTCGCCGCGTAGCAGGTAACCACTGATTAAGTTAGGCTACGCGTTTTTTGGGTTCTTTTGTGAGCGGCAGTGCAGCAAGGTGTGTTTATGCCATGGTTAGAAAGATGAGATTTGAACCCGCCCTGCGCTGTTGTGGACGCGGCAACATTTTTTACCGTGGATGGTATGACGCTGCCGCTGGGCGTCAAGGGGGGCAGGAAGATTCGGAATTTCTCCCTTAGCCCCCCTTGACAAT
>QMCD01004075.1_pt1 | contig 14158 bp, 11 predicted proteins | sample 1821841 | NCBI WGS metagenome assembly QMCD01 (sample SAMN01991225, study PRJNA193472) | Termite gut metagenome, whole genome shotgun sequencing project. | isolation source: worker | host: Macrotermes natalensis | reverse complement strand
ATAAAATATTATTATATTTGTCCCTTCTTTGGCCCTATACAGGAAATCAACCGTATTGCAACGAATATAAACCTAATAGAAATTGTATTATGAAAAAATGTATCCCATTTGTTTTATTCCTTTCCATGTCCCTTTCCACAGGGTATTTATCTGCGCAACAAGCTCCTGGAAAGCCGGTTTCCAGGAAAGTAAGCAGGACTATTTGCCCGGAAGATGAAGATTATAAGAATTTCCGTTTTACTGTCGGCGGCGGCTATGCCTACTGGCTCGGTAAATCAATGAAGACAGGGGATAATAAGCTGGATGATTTTTCGTCCGGCCTCAGGAACGGGTATAACCTGGATATAGAAGCACAGTATTTCTTTAAAGAGCATATCGGTATCGGGCTTAATACAAACTTTGTAAAGCAAAGCAATAGCGAGTCCGGCACACTCAATATCCCGAATGTAGGCCCCGTCGATAATTATAAGGAGTCAAACGAACTGGTGTATGTGGGTGCGTCATGCGTGTTGCGCTTTGAAAATGAAAAATGGGGCTTTTATGCCGGGGCCGGCTTCGGGCCTATATTCTATACCAACACGGGAGAGATACCGGCAATACAGCTCAGCATAAGTAAAACGGCTTTCGGTTCCTACATCAGCGTGGCAGGCGAACGCCGTTTTAACCATAATGCCGGGGCCGGCTTAAAAATAGCGGCAACATCAGGGACTTTAAAAATAGATGGGCTGGATGACAGGTTAAGTGTTTCAAATTTAATGATAACAGGATTTATTAGCTTCAGGACAAAATGAAAAAATTACTATTCCTTTTATTAATCTTTCTGCCTGCAGGCATATTTGCACAGGAGGCAGGGCAGGCGCAGCCCGAAGAAATACTGGCCAAACCGGGCAAGGGTAAATGCATGGTGTATATTGCCAGACGGGAGACTGCGGCCTTACTGGTAAAATTCAGCCTCTATGACGGGGACTTGTTTTTAGGGAAATTAGGCGCGAAGAAATATTTTGCATATGAATGTGATCCCGGGGAACATGTATTTATAGCCAAAGGCGAGAATACTTTTTATGTGGATGCGAACCTGGAAGAAGGTAAAACGTATGTTATGGACCTGAAAATAAAGGCAGGGATAATTTCAGCCCGCGTAAGCCTGGCCCCGTTGGACCAATCCCACAAGAAATACGAAAAAGAAAGGAAGAAATTCCTTGAGTTCGTCAATAAAAAGAAAGGGGAATTACTTTCCGAAGGAAATGATGCGGAAAGCGAAGGCGATACGGATGGAGAAAATACCGTTTCTACAGGCGCTGCGGATACAATGAGCGGCCGGTTGAAGAAATTCTATGAAATGAAAGAAAAAGGGAAGAAAATAACAGCCATAACCCCCGGTATGTATTTTGACTGATATTTAATCGTTGTGTTTTTTACAAGAGAAAGCAGCTGCAGGGATATTTCCTTGCATCTGCTTGTATTTTATGCAAAACCGAAATGAGGATAAACGGAGTGGGATTTCCCACTCCGTTTATCCTTAACCAATCGGTATTTGCATCACATTACTTTGACACTTCTATAGACTTCTTTCTAAAGTCTTTAAGGGCCTTCTCGATATCAAGCGATACTTTCCGTGCGCGTTGGCCGGCCGCCTTGTTTCCGCTACTGATTTGGGATTCGGCATCTTTAGCAAACGCCTCGAAGTTTGTTTTTAATGTTTCTACCAGATTTTTCATCATTATTTTATTTTAAAATTCGCGCAAAGGTATATTTATTTTTGTATTTCCATCACTTCCGAATACCTAATCTTCACATGGGGGTTATCGGAAGAAATCGTCTGATGTACGGCTTTCACGCCCCATTTCCACCATAAGAGCCTGTGCCTGGGTTCGATCCATACCGCCTGGCGCAGTGTAACCGGAAGATAAACGTTTCCTTCCAGGAAATTGTTCTTGATTATACCGTTTATTTTTAAGTAGGGGGTATCCATATTAAAAACTACTATTTACACTGCAAAAATAATAAAATCCGGATGGATCTACGGACATTATTTGTGCATTTTTTTGTTAATGACCAGAAGTGATTGATACTGTGAATCCTGCGTTTTCCATATATCCACACCTTATCCGGTTACCTTTTTATCCATGATAAAACCTATCAGGTTCCTGTAAGAAGTATATTGCAAATAAATTCATATATATGTTTTTGAAAATCAACATATAAATGGCTTATTTCCACAAATTGATTTCATTTGAATATATAATAAGTCCAGGCAAAATGCAGTTCCTGTAAAGTTCAGTATATAATTGATAACACAATGGCTGAAATATACATATTCCCCCGGTTTTTTCTTTTACCCATATTCGACAGAACCATTTAATACTGCTTTGTATCAGTGGATTATCTGTATTTTCAAAAATACTTCACCCAACTGTGGAATAAAACACATTTCAAAACCAGACCTTTGCATCGTATTCTTAAATAACACAAATGGAAATAAACGAAGAGAAGTTTGACACCGCCATGACTTCCATACAGGAAAAGCTGGATGATATCCTCTCGCGCGTAAAAGCGCGGAATATCCTGAACGGGGAGCGGTTGTATGACAACCAGGATTTATGCCTGATGCTGAAGCTGAGCAAGCGCAGTTTGCAGCGCTACCGCAGCATCGGGGCATTGAAATTCATCCAGGTCGGTCAGAAAACCCTGTACTACGAATCCGATGTAAAGACCTTCGTCAGGGAACACCTGACCAGAGACACCACCGGACGGGATGATTTTTCGGAGTAGAATTGTCTGTATCCGGAATGATGAAAAGAGCCTCTGCATTTGAAGTTTTGCAGAGGCTCTTTTACATTGTTTACTGTCACCCGGTAAACTTAGATTATAATTTGAACTTTCTGGACTGCTGTACAGGCTGTTGTATAGCTTCTTCCTTTTTTGTTTCGGGAGCCTCACTTTTATTTTGCTGTCCTATTCCGGCTATAATCAGCCTTCCATCCGCCGAACCGATAATCTCTTTAAGCGACTGAGGCCGGGATGACCGTACATTATCCATACTGTTTAGTGAAGAGGCCTGTGCAGCGATGTTATTTACCGGAACAGTATCTTTCCGCCCTATAGTTTTCTGCATTTCCTCCTTAATTTCCCCATCGACAGTCTCCGGCTTGGAGTTGAGCGTTAACTGTATCTGTCGCTCCAATGCAGACAATTCCGATTTCAAGCCTTTGAGTTCCGGCTCTTTCTTCCACGATGATTCGACCACCTCTTTCAGCACAGGGATATCCGCCTCTATCTTTTTATTCTTTTCCTGGTACTGCTCTATAATGGAAGGTATCTTGTCCAAGGCGTTAATAAAATTTTTGGAAGCAGTCAGAGGATCGACAGCCAGATGCCCGTTATTATAGTTATACTTTACACCACTGTCCCCAATGATAAAGAAACGGTTATCGTTAAAAAGAACGCCCTCTTTTTGGCTGGGTTCCGACTTAACCGCAATCTTGAAGCCGTATAACTCCCCGATATTAAAATACTCCGTATTGGTTCGGGCATTGTCGGCAATCTCATTCAGTCTTTTACCGATAGCTTTCGGATCTGTACTGTCAAAATTATCCAACTTGATTGGATTCAGGTAATTGCCTTCCCTGTCTTTCTGTACCCGTGAAGTGAAAATTTCCCGGTCCTGTGTCATACGCGAGATAAACTCCCTGTTGCTGTCCAGCTGGCGGTTGCTGTCATCCAGCTTGTAGATAGCCGAAGATTTCCCTTTCTCAAAGGAACGCCTTTCAGATTCCAACGCACCCAGTTTCTTTTCCAGCTTGGCTTTCTCCAACAAATCGGTATTGCCGGAAAGAATAGCGACATACTCCGAAAAGTTCATACCTCCGCCCTCGTCCATGCTTCCTTCGTCTATCGTCCTGCTGCCGAGCGTATTTGTCTTTAGCTGGTTAATAAAGGTCTGTTTGTTCTGCAACAGGTTGAACTTATAGGAATCCAGTGATTTTTCAACAGCATAGATAATTATATCCACTTTATCCCCAGCAAATGCTTTGGCTACTTCATTTCCCTTGCGGACCGCCCTTCCGTCGCGCTGGGCCAAATCCGACGGCCGCCAGGCTATATCGCAGTGGTGGACGGCCACCGCCCTTTTCTGTGCGTTTACACCTGTTCCCAGCATACTTGTAGAACCGAACAGAACCCGTATCCGCCCCTCGTTCATGGCTTCAATCATCGCCTTTCGGGAGTTCTCGGTCTTGGCTTCCTGTATAAAGCGTATCTCGTGGGCTGGTATACCGTGGTCTTCGACTAACTTACGTTTGATTTCACTGTACGGATTCCACTCATTGGGCTTGTATGTTCCCAAGTCGGAGAAAATAAACTGCGTTCCTTTCTGTGCATCGTATTTATTGTAATACTCCGCTACTTTAGCGGCGCAGTGCGATGCCTTGTTATCCACATGGTCATCATACGCCGGGTCTATCATCCGCATATCCAGCGCCATCTTGCGGGCATAGTCGGTAGCAATCAGCATCTTGGCTTTGTCTTCACTCTCACTGAGCGGTGCTCTGCCCAAAATAGTGGCATCTCCTGTACTGGCAAACTGCATCAGTTTCCCGATAAAGGCTTCCTGCTGGGGTGTCGGCGGAATATTATGCAGAATCTCATTCTTTTCGGGGCGGTCGAGACCGATGTCTTTGGCTGTACGGTAATCCGTTATTTCATTATAGAACGCCGCCAGCTCCGGCACTTTGATAAAATACCGGAAGCGTTCTTTGGCTACAATCTGGTTGGTAACGGAAAACTCGAAGTCGGTCGTCTTCCTGGCGAAGATAGCCGCCCACGCGTCGAACGAGCGGATTTCCTGTTTCTCCAGTTCTTTCGGACGCAGGTATTTGAACAAGAGGTAGAGTTCCGTTAACGAATTACTGATAGTTGTCCCCGACAGGAATGTAGCGCACAGGTCTTTGTCTTTCCGTTGCTGCATAGTGCGTAATGCAAAAAGCATGTTCATCGCCCGCTGGCTGCCTTCGGGGTTACCTAAGCCTGCTACCCTGTCGTGGCGTGTAGTGAACATCAGGTTTTTGAACTGGTGGCTCTCGTCTACGAACAAATGGTCGATACCCATTAGTTTATAATCGACCGTATCATCCGTGCGATTCTTTATTTGTTCGGAAAGGTTTTCCAATTTCACTTCCAGATTGTTTTTCCTTACCTCCAGTCCCCGCCTCATGCGTTTGGATGCCGCTTTACCTGTCTGGTTCTCCAGTATACGCAGGTTTTCTTCTACACTATCCAGTTCTTCTCCAAATATCTGCTGCTGTATTTCGGGGGACTGGGGTATCTTGCCGAACTGGTCATGGGTAAGGATAACACAGTCCCAGTCGTTGTTTTTGATTTGGTTGAAAATCTTCTGCCGGTTCTGTGGTGTAAAATCTTCCTTGCCGGGATAGAGTATCTTTGCATTGGGGTAAGCGGTCTTAAAGGTATGGGCGATTTCATGCACATTGGCTTTCAGTCCTATAATCATCGGCTTGTTGGCGATACCCAAGCGCTTCATCTCATACGCCGATACACACATGATAAGGGTTTTACCGCCTCCGACTTCATGGTCGGCGATGCCTCCGCCCAGTAGTTTCTGCATCCAGATGCAATCCTTTTGGGATTGGTATAAATCAGGAATACCCAGCCCCTTCAAGTCCAAACCGGGGAATGTCTGATGCGAGCCGTCATATTGCGGACGGACAAAGCAGTTGAACTTACGGTTGTATAAATCTGTCAATCTATCTTTGTATTCTTTTGGCTGGTCGTCCAGCCAGTCGGAGAATCCGTTCCGTATCTCGTCAATCTTGCTGTTGGCAAGCTGGATGGCTTCTGCATCAGGAACTTTTGCTTTTTTCATTTCCCCTGTCGCCTTATCCAATACATCCACCGTTTTAGTGATATTGGGTGTGGTGTTCAACAGGGCGTTCTTCATCAGGTGTATACCGTTGAAGAGCTGGGCTTCGCTTTTGACACCAAACTTTTCGTAAATGATAAGGTTGTAATGCTTGGCCGATACATTGAAGTCGTCCCGTGAAGCGTAATAATCAATCTGGACAGGGGTATCGAACAGTTTAGAAGCATACTCTTCATATACATTCATGGGTATCCAGCGTTCCCCGAAATTAAAGTCCAGTTCTTCATAGCGGATAGGCTGAGGCTTCGCATCGTGCAGGGCGACTAAGGACTTTTGGGAATGCATGTCTTCGGGGTGGCCGGCTAAGTAATGTTCTATCCGTTCTGCTTTCTCAACTACATTTCCGGCAATGAATTTGTCCCGTATCTCGAAGTTCTGAATGATGGGATTGAAATAGATTCGTCCTTCAAGCTCGTTAATGAGTTCATCGGGTGTTTTATTCTCCAACAGGGAAAGCATATAGTCCATTTGGAACTCGCCGTGCTTGTTCAGGGAGGCTATCAGGGCTTCCTCCGAAGTATTGACCGCTGTTATCTCGTTGGGATTGAAAGCTACGGCGTGGTCGAAAATATCCGCTTTGACCATTTCGCCGCCGATATTTCGTTCCAATGCAAGGATAGCAGTTGCCCCGGCATCCATTTTGATAACATTCAGATTCTTTTTGTCATTCAGATTGCCGTATAGCTGCACAAAGGAATCGTAGCTGTCATTGAGTTTTTTGCGTAAACCGGCATCCTCCGTTAAATTCTTCGCCTCGAAATCATAGAGTTCGTGGTAGCTGTCCCGTATCTCCATATAATTGAAGAGTTTGCTTTTCTGTGCCTGCGGTATATCCAGCGGATGAAACTCAGCTCCTTTGGAATACCGTCCTTTGAGAACTCCTATCTGCCCGTTTTCTTCTTTTACCAGCGTTCCGTCCTTGTGATACTCCCGGAGCCTGCCGGAATAGGGATGCACCTCCCCAACCCCTCCCAAAGAGGGGCTTTTGGATTCTGGTGGTATTTTTTCTTCGTTTTGATGTATCTCTTGTTGTTCTTCTTTTCGGGCGTCTGTTACAGGATATACATTTTTTTCGGATGCATTATCGGCCGAAGGGGATGTTTCCTGTTTAGTTACCGTCGACTGTTGGCGCTGTTCTTCCTGCTGCTTTTCTACCGGATTACCGAATAAGTCCTTTTGCAGAGGTTGAGTTTTGGCTATGGCTGCTTTCTTTTGTCCCCGCTTCGGCTTGACCTGCGTCCGTTCTTCCTCCGAAAAGCCGAAGAGGTCATAGAGGCTCATCAGCGGTTCTTGTGTTACGGATTCGGGTTGCGGCTTTTCTTCCGCTACCGGTAGCTTCTCTGTTGGTGATGCTGACGGAGCTTGTTTTTGAGTAACGGTCTGGCTTTCCTTTTCCCAAAATGCTTTTTCGTCCGGAAACCAATTTCAATGGCTTGCCAAAAAGGGTCGAGGTCATCTGCCTGCCAAAGCGGATTAAGGTCATTGATTGCGGGTGATGCTTCCGGCTTTTCTTCTCTCACTTTTCTTTATATGCATTACTACCGCTATGCGAAAGACCATTTTTTCGACCGTATAGACCTCTCTGACGAAAGGCTGGCACGCACGCCATTCTTCGAATCTATGCTAAACTACTACTTCGATAATGTGCTGCTTCAGGGAATGGCTACGATACAGTTCCGTATCCAGATTGGTGTTCAAATCGCTTCGGAGCATCTGCCCCATTGTGTCGGCTATTTCCGCCATCGTCCCCTCGTGCAGGAATACCTGCGCCGGTTTTCCATACGGGTCTGTACCTGTAAAGGTTTTGGTATGTATGAACCACCCTGCCGTTGTTATAGAAATAATCATTCTTATAGGCTTCGGATTTGGAACTGGTAATAAAATATTCTTCCCAGATATTCAATGGCTTGTCTTTTCCCGTATTCTTTTGCAGGACAATAAGGTCGCTACCGACTTCCGTGCCTGCACTCTCGGTGAACAGGTTGTTTGGCAGACGGATAGCCGATACCAGATTGGCGTTTTCCATCAGCCATTTGCGGATGGGTTCGTTGGCAGGAGCGTTCATTACTCCCTGCGAAGTGATAAAAGCCATTACGCCGCCCTCGCGTAAGGATTCCATGCCTTTAACGAAAAAATAATTGTGGATGGCTTTGGTGGATTGTTGTACGGCCGTGTCCTTGCTTTTGGAAAGAACAGAGTCGAATACTTTCATCTCCCCGAAAGGGATGTTGGAGGCTACTACATCGAAGTAACCGGTATAACGTCCTTCGATACGTTCAAAGCCTTCTGTGTGGACATTGCTTTCAGGATGTAAAGCGGAAAGTATCTTTCCGGTCAGCAGGTCTTTTTCAAAACAAATACTCTCTGCTCCCTCCGACAGTTTCATTTGAGAGGGGAAAGCGCCGATACCTGCCGATGGGTCAAGGAAGCGGTCGATAACTATTCCTCTTTCCTGCAAGGCATCGTTGATGCTCCCGATAACTTCCGGCGGTGTATAGAACGCCGACAGGACGGAGTTTTGAATGCTTGACATATAGCTGCGGTATTCACGCTCACTGTTTGTATTTTCCCGAAGTACGCTGTGCAATTCGGAAACAAGGGGAAAGAGTTCAATCTCCGACTTTGCCCACGAAGCGGTGTCGGCAAGGGTGGATGCCGGATTCAGTACGCATTTCAGTCCTCCGAATCCGCTGTACTGTTGCAACACTTGTATTTCCACATCTGTTGCCTTGCGGTTCTCCCTGTCGAGACTAAGGGCGATTCTAATTGCATCTATGTTGGCTCGTAAATGAGTCTTTTTGTTATAGCTCATTTTCTTCCCTCCATATATCTATAAATCCAACCAGTTCGGTGTACAGTGTGGTATATTCGGGAGAGGATGCGAATGTGTCGCTAATGGGGTATTCGGAGAAAACTTCTTCGCAAGGGGCAAGCAGTTCCAGTGCAAGGCTGTCTATCCGTTCTGTCGGAATGATTGTAAATTCATTGATAAGTACGTTACGGATGGTATCGTAGCGGGAAAACAGCAATCCTTCATATAATATGGAGGACGCTATTTCTTCTGCTGACTGGTGAGAATATCCGTTGGCAATGGCATCGGCGTAGCTCTCGGCGGCTGATTCCGAGCGAAGCCGGATAAAATCATCATCAGTCGTTAATTGGGGGTGGCTCTCTTTCAGGTAGGAGAGCAATAGGAGTCCATAGTAGGACAGTTCCTGTTTATCTTTTTTCTTCATTGTATGACTTTTGAATTAATTGTGGATAAAATTGAGAATGGAATACTGTTCCTTTGGTTTTTATCCGCAAGTGTAGCGGCAGGCTTCTCTTGCGTATAAGGAACAGCGGGGTATTCACCGCTAAAAAGACTTGTTTGGTTTCAGGGAAAGGAAAAGACGGAACGTCTCCTGCACCAACTGAAAGCAAATGTGTCCGGCGGGGAAATACCTTTGATTAATTGAATAAGAGGGGAAAACGAAAACGGCATCCGGGTTATTCATGCCCGAATGCCTTATCCACAGATTAACTCAAAGCCAAACCCGTATAAACAGTTTTATGCTTTTTGTAGAATCTGTGGCAAATATAGCGTAAATCGGGCATAATAAAAAACTTGTTTTTTATATTATCGGGATGAGCTATATCCTGTCTTCGCAAAATGGGCTACTTACTTCGCTTATTCCCTTGCTTATAATTGCCTTTCCTTTCGGGAAACTCATAAGCCACCTTACATTCACTGTTAAGAATCAGGTAAGCATCGAATGTCTTTCCCGATTTAGCGGTAAAGCCTTTGATAAGGCGGGTTTTGCCTTCGGATAACAGCTCGATGAAAATATCGTCCGTTAATTTCTTCCCGCCGCAGTTGCGGAACAGCACAAAGTCGCAGGCTTCATCGGAACACTTGCATACGGAGGAAAGAAACCTTAGCCCCTGCTTCCCGCATTTGGGACACACCTCCCCCTGTCCCCCTCCGAAAGAGGGGGTAATAGATGAGTTCAATAGCTCATCTGTTATCTACCGGGTATAGATTTCGATGCCTTTGGTAAAGTTACCGGCATGTTGTTCGCCCCGCTCGATTTTCAGAAAGGCGTCTTCCCAGTAACCGGTCATTTCCACATCGGCGATGCGCTTGTCCTTGACAATGTCATAGACGGCAAGCCCTTTGTCAGTCGGAACAAGTGATTTGCCTTCGGCTTCCTCCTTCGCGCCTCGCCCATTCGAGCTGGCTCGATGGGTCTCGGCTTGTCGTCGGTTCTTCTCCCGGCGGATATAATCACGGGAGAAGAGGGTTTCGATAATGGCTGCACGTGTGGCGGGCGTACCGATACCGCAGGTCTTCAGGGCAAGGCGTTGTTCCTCGCTTTCCAGATCCTTGCCGCAGGTTTCCATTGCTCCAAGCAGCGAGCTCTCCGTGTGCAGCGGCCTGGGCTTGGTCTGCTTCTCCTGCAAGTCGATGGAGGATACGGGATAGGTTTCCCCCTCGTGTATTTCGGGAAGCTCGGTATTGCTTTCCGTATCTTCATCTGTCTGGCTGGATTCTGCCGTGCCGGATGCTGTTTCATTCAGTACTTCCCGCCAGCCAGCCCGTTTCGTTACCGAGCCTTTGGCTTCAAAGGATACTTCCGGTACATCGTCTATACCGAATATTACGGTGGTTATATCTTTAACACATGCGGGGGAAAATGCTTCCAGCATACGGGCTGCTACCATTTCATAAATGGTACGCTCGTCTTCAGATAACTTATCCGGCAGGTTTTCCGTAATCAGTAAAGCATGGTGGTCGGTTACTTTCTGGTCGTCCACCGGACGGATATTTAAATTCATACCTGATAATTTTTCGGCATACGAAGCAAAACGGGTGTATCCTTTCAGTGTACCAATCAGTTCCCCTGCTTCCATAAACACATCGTCCGAAATATACCTGCTTCCGGTTCGTGGGTAAGTCAGATGGCCGCCCTCGTATAATTTCTGGGCAAGGGAAAGGGTTTTGTCGGCTGAAAATCCATGCTTGCTGTTGGCTTCCCTTTGTAACGCGGTCAGATCATACAAAAGCGGTGGTTCCTGCCGGGTTTCCCTGCGTTCTACTTTTAATGCGGAAACGGTAGCAGCATAGTGTACCTTATTATATAGGGTGGTCGCTTCTGCATTTTCAAAATATTTGTCTTTTCCTGTTGCCATTATATTCTTTCCCGAAATGGAAGTTACCAACTGCATTTGCCAAAAGGGAACGGGCTTGAAGTTTTTGTTCTCCAGATAGCGGCTGCATATCATCGCTAATGTTGGTGTCTGTACCCGTCCCAGCGAGTAAATTCCATTGCCTGCGGCTACACTCAAAGCCTGCGAGCTGTTGATACCAATGAGCCAGTCGGCTTGGCTGCGGGCTTCCGCTGCTGCATAGAGGTTATCGTATTCCGTACCCGGCTTGAGCTTCTGCAATCCTTCTTTGATGGCTTTTTCCGTCAGGGAGGAAATCCACAGGCGTTCAAAATAGACTTCCGAAGCCAGATAATCATAGATATAGCGAAAGATAAGTTCACCTTCACGCCCGGCATCGGTAGCAACGATAATCCTGTCGCATTGCTTAAATACCTGTCCGATGATTTTGAGTTGTTTGACGGCTGACGGATCATCCTTGTAGCTTTTCTCCGCGCGGACTTGACGGGGAATAAGCATAAACTCCTGTGGGATAACAGGCAAATGTTCCCTCGAAAATCCCTTTGCCCCGTAGTGTTCAGGAAGAGCTAATTGTACCAGATGCCCGAAAGCCCATGTTACCATATAGTTGTTGCCCTCCATGTAGCCGTCTTTCTTGCTTGTTGCGCCGACTATCCCGGCGATGCTCCTTGCTACGGATGGCTTCTCGGCAAGGATGGCTGTTTTTATACTGTTCATATTGAAATACTTAATTTTGAATTATACTTTGAATTAATTTGTGGATAATGGAATGAAAGGGGAACTACATCTTGCGCCCTCTCGAGGCTTTCGGGGCGGATTGTTCCTGTTTTTGTTCTTCTTTAGCCAACTCTTTGGTAGCTGTTTCTTGCATTTTCTCTCCATACCTTCTGCTTTCCTTCAAACTTGATTCCTCTCCTGCTACGGTATCTGCAAAGGTTGAATTGTAAGCGATGGTATGTGCCATGTCATAATCCTTTTTGAGATTGTATTTTTCCATAAATGAACGATTGAATACTTTGTTGTTATCGGGATGATTGGCTACCCCATCATATCCAAACGTGGCTATGAATTGTAATTTTTCTTTGTCATTCGACAGGTTCTTCATTTGTTTTTCGGTTGGCTGGGCTTGACCCTGCTTCATCGGTTCGTCCACCTTTTTGTTCACTTCGGTTTTCGCTCCTTCGTTATTGGCGGCTACTTGCACCTTGTGGCGGCTGTCGGGAACGACAAGACCATTTTTCAGAGCATCCTTGTACAGACCGGGAAACATAAAGTTGATTGCACCTTTTTCCTTGTCCATCGTCATATACCCGCTGTAATTCCGCCCTTTCTTATCCACCATGCCGGAGACATACACCGAGTAGCCGTCTTTGAGGCTGGCTTTCTGGTCTTCGCTCAGCTTGACCCTGCGGAAAGTATCGGGGGCTTCGCCCTGCCTGATTCTATCGTTTTGGGTCTGAGCCTGTCGCTGCGTATCGGGAAAATCAAACTCCAGCCCTCGCTTTTCGGCGCTTACCTGTACGGTGGCATTGAATGGCTTGAGGTTTTTGGAGAGCATGTTTTCGATGTACACGACCTTGCCCTCCCGAAGTTCCTGCTTCTGCTGTCCGGAGAGTTTCACACCTTTTAGTTCATCGGGGATTTTAATCTTCCCGGCATTTAAGATGACTAATTCATTCGTTAGCTTGTCTATTGAGGCATAGCCGGTGATAGTCTTGTCATTACCGGCATCGTCCTTACCGACGGTAAACTCAATCAAGCGTCCGGCATGGCCTTTTTCCAGCAGGTTCTTTTTGTCATCTTCGGTGAGTTGGGTAGCATACAGGCCCTTATCCAGTTCGGGTTGCTGGCGAACGGAATGCACCCGCAGGCTCAGTTCGCCTTCGGCATTCTCGCGGAAAGACAGACGGGCATCGGTCTGGATATGGATGCCGTTTATATCTCCCTCGATAGGAAACAGCACGGGGGATTTCTGCCAGTTGAGCATCTTGTCTAACGAACCCGTTTTAACAAGCTGCTCGCGGGTTACGCCGATACTCTTTAGCTGTTCCCAGTCGATGCGGGATTCGTCTATCGCCTGATAGGGTTTCGGGGAAAAGTTCTCCGGCATAAGCCGGTGTTCATCCAGCATCTGTTTGTTGGCAGGGTTATCGGGGTTCTTCAGTAACTCCTGCAAGCCTATCACCATGTTCTCCATTTTCTCCAGCGGTACTTTGAAGAAGTGGAAATGGGTCGGTTCCTTCACCTGACGCATAAAATTCTCGAAGAAGTTTTCCAGCGCATCGCCGTGCTTGTCCACTTTCAGGAACTCCGGCTCGTTTTTCGCTTCGGGCTTGACGGTCTTGGGTGTTCCGTCATCATTCTGTCCAGTAACGGCTTTCAGCTCGCTGCCGTCTTTTTCTACGACCAGTAATACTTCCCGGTCAGTCAATTGTTGATCCATATAAAATTGTTTTAAATCACATCGACATTGATGTAACTAGGAGCGAATGTAGAGGAGAAAAGTTGATTAACAGGCAGGTTTTAAAACCGGTGGTAGTGTTTGGCACTCCAGTGGTAGGGTGAAGAAGTTGGAGGGCGTTTATTTGCCGGTCAATTTGTGAGAAAGCTGCTCACAAATTAGATAAACCAATGAAATCAACAAGAGTATTTTCGATTTATTTTTCTGTAGTTCAAATGTTTGCTAAATTTGTAAGCGGTGCGATTATGCTTTTATAGAAAAGTTATATCTTTGTAAATTAGGAGAATTATGTTACTTAGTATATGGCAAAGATAAAAGATTTTGCAGTTGTAGATCTGTTCTGTGGCATTGGCGGGCTAACGCACGGCTTTATAACAGAGCGGTTTAATGTGTCCGCAGGCGTGGATTTCGATAACACCTGTAGTTACGCTTATGAAACGAACAATGATGCAAAGTTTTTATATAAAGATGTAACCGAACTAACAGCAGAAGAATTAAATAGCTTATTTCCTAAAAACAAAAGAAAAATCCTTGTTGGTTGCGCCCCATGCCAACCATTTTCTATCTTCAATTATAAGAACAATAATAAT
>QMCD01001486.1_pt1 | contig 14165 bp, 8 predicted proteins | sample 1821841 | NCBI WGS metagenome assembly QMCD01 (sample SAMN01991225, study PRJNA193472) | Termite gut metagenome, whole genome shotgun sequencing project. | isolation source: worker | host: Macrotermes natalensis | reverse complement strand
CGCTGGCAAGCATATCCCTCCGGTTTGAAATCGATGAACCTTTTAACTATACCATTTGAGAATTAAAACGAATATTCACCGAAATATTTATGCAAATGTATGAAAAGATTTATTAATCAAGTAAATAGCAGGTTAATTTATAAAGAATAATATTATTTTTTATATGCCGTTTTTAGGCCTGCTAAATCTGAATGCGCAAAACCGGAAAGTTATATTGCTCCCGGGCCGGATAAACATACCAATCCTTGAGGAAATAAAAACTAAGGCAGGAGATTTACCTGTTGGCGTAACTGTAGTAGCTATTAGAATTAGCTATTATCTACTGAAACTTGTAAAAATACTTTCACTAAAATTATTAAACAAGATCTAAATTATGAAGAAAAATTATCTAATTATTTTGTCTGCCCTTTGCACGACTTTGCTTTCTGTTACGGCAATGGCACAAAAACAATTTAACCTGAAAGCTCCGGATGGGAAACTCGAAGCGACCATCAATGTCGGTAAAACCATTGACTATTCCGTATCCCATAATGGTGACCTGATGCTTGATAAGTCTGCCATATCTATGACATTGAATGATGGTACTTTCTATGGAAAAGACGCGAAGTTATCAGGTTCTTCTACGAAAGCGGTAAATCAGACAATTGATGCTACCATATACAAACGTAAGCAGATAGTTGATAATTATAATGAACTTACATTGAAGTTCAAAGACTATAATGTAATTTTCCGGGCTTACAATGATGGTATTGCTTACCGCTTTGTATCCACTTCCAAGAAACCGTTTATCGTGGATAACGAACAGGTCGAATTTAACTTCCCTATTGATAGTAAGGCTTTTATCAATTACGCTAACAAGCCCGAAACAGCTTCATTGGAAGCTCAGTTCTCTAATTCATTTGAACAACCATATTCTCACAACCTGTTGTCGGAATGGAACAAGAAAAGGCTTGCTATAAACCCTCTGGTAGTAGAAGGAGTGAAAGGCAAGAAGGTCTGTATAACAGAAGCCGACCTGATGAACTATCCGGGCATGTTCCTCTATCCGGGTGATAAGACAAACAGCCTGAAAGGGATATTTGCTCCATACCCAAAAGATGTAGAACAAGGAGGACATAATAACCTGCAGATGCTGGTAAAATCACGCGAAAACTATCTGGCTAAATTCGAGGGAGCGACAAATTTCCCTTGGCGTGTGGTTATCGTTTCAGGAAAAGACTCGGAACTGGCAGACAGCGACATGATATACAAACTGGCTACTCCTTCGCAAGGTGACTATTCTTGGGTGAAGCCTGGTAAAGTGGCATGGGACTGGTGGAATGACTGGAATTTGTATAATGTCGATTTCAAAACAGGAGTAAATAATGAGACGTATAAATATTATATAGACTTTGCTTCTAAATATGGCATCGAATATGTTATCCTAGACGAAGGGTGGGCGGTAAATAAGAAAGCTGACCTGTTTCAGGTTGTACCTGAAATTAACCTGCCTGAACTGGTTGCTTATGCCAAATCCAAAAATGTGGACCTTATCCTGTGGGCAGGATTTCACGCTTTCGACCGTGATATGGAAGCCGTTTGCAAGCACTATAGCGAAATGGGGATCAAAGGGTTCAAAGTAGACTTTATGGACAGGGACGACCAGATTGCAGTTGATTTTCACCGGCGCAGTGCGGAAATGGCAACTAAATATAAATTATTGATAGATTATCATGGCTCATATAAACCAACAGGCTTACAACGCACTTATCCGAATGTTATCAATTTCGAAGGTGTAAACGGACTGGAGCAAATGAAATGGGCTACCGATCTGGATCAGGTAACTTATGATGTTACCATTCCGTTTATACGTCAGGTGGCGGGCCCTATGGATTATACTCAGGGTTCGATGCGTAATGCGACAAAGACCAACTATAAGAGCGTTTATAATGAAGCAATGAGTCAGGGAACACGTTGTCGCCAATTGGCGGAATATGTTGTCTTCGAATCTCCGCTAACTATGCTTTGCGATAGCCCGTCTAACTATATGGCCGAACCGGAATGCACAGAGTTTATCTCCGCTGTACCTACTATATGGGATAACACTGTCGCTCTTAGTGGTGAAATTGCTAAATATGTGTCTATTGCCCGCCAAAAAGGTGATGCATGGTATGTAGGCGCAATGACCAACTGGGATGCCCGCAATATAGAATTGAACTTGTCATTCCTTGGTGAAGGAAACTTCAAAGGAGAAGTTTTTAAAGATGGTGTCAATGCTGACCGTGTAGCCAGAGATTATAAAAAAGAAATTATTGATATTCCGTCAGACCGTAAGCTGCTGATTTCAATGGCTCCGGGTGGAGGTTATGCTATTAAGATTACAAAGAAGTAAGATAATGTGGAAATAAAAAACAATATAATTAGCCTTACAGATATGAAACTGTTCTTTGTATCTGTAATATAAAATAAAGAATACCCGATATGAATGATATTTATAATGAAAGATTAAACGCTGTGACTAAGGCATTCGAACAAACCGTAACGCGCAAGAACGAAAAGGCCTTGCCCGGTAATGGTATTTTCGAGCGATATAAAAATCCTGTGCTGACAGCAGAGCATACACCGATATTCTGGCGGTATGATATGAATCCTGAAACGAACCCGTATTTTATGGAACGTTTCGGTATTAATGCGGTTTTTAATGCGGGAGCTATAAAGTGGCAGGGCAAATATCTTTTAGTAGCCCGTGTCGAAGGGAACGACCGGAAGTCTTTCTTCGCGATAGCTGAAAGCCCTAACGGGATCGATAATTTTCGCTTCCGCGACTATCCTGTCACCCTTCCACAAGCCGGTGGCATGGAGACGAACGTGTACGATATGCGCCTGACCGCTCATGAAGACGGATGGATTTACGGCATATTCTGTGTCGAACGGAAAGACCCCGAAGCACTGGCGGGAGACCTGTCTTCAGCGGTAGCCTCGGCCGGGATTGTAAGGACAAGAGATTTGATAAGTTGGGAACGTTTACCCGATCTCAAATCGAAAAGCCAGCAACGCAATGTCGTATTGCATCCCGAGTTTGTGAATAGCCGATATGCGTTTTACACACGCCCTCAGGACGGATTTATAGACACAGGGAGCGGTGGCGGAATCGGCTGGGCGCTTATCGATGATATGACAAAGGCGGAGATAGATAAAGAAGAAATAATAAACCGCCGTTACTATCATACGATTAAAGAGGTTAAAAATGGGGAAGGGCCTCACCCGATAAAGACACCGAAAGGCTGGCTGCACTTGGCTCATGGCGTACGCAATTGCGCCGCGGGGTTGCGCTATGTGCTTTACCTGTATCTTACCGATTTGAAGCAACCTAATAAAGTGATTGCCGAGCCTGCCGGATATCTCATGGCTCCCTTAGAAAGCGAGCGGGTAGGTGATGTGTCCAACGTACTGTTCTCGAATGGGTGGATAGCAGATGACGATGGTACGGTGTACATTTATTACGCATCGTCGGATACGCGGATGCACGTTGCCACGTCTTCTGTCGAACGCTTGCTGGATTATTGTACAAACACGGCTCCCGATGGATATTGTTCGGCCAAGTCCGTAAAGACTTTAAATGAAATCATAGGTATGAATTTATCCTAAAAGTAAAATTGGAAAAACGGCTGAACTTGATTGTAAATATGGGATTATGTTATTCATAGTGAGCTGAATATCGATTGTTCGGGGAAAATTTTTAGATTTTCCACTCCTTGTTGTGATGTACACCCGTACGGAATCCGGTATCCTCGGATACTCTTCTATGTATCTTTCCCATAACGGGGAAATATTTAGCATATTTTTTACTCTATTTTTTTACTTAAAAAGTATTATTCATGAAAACACAATTTTTTTTAGGCATGGTATTTATCGCCGGTTTATGCTTCTCGTGTTCCGATTCCGATATGGAAGATATAGACATATCTGAGGGGAAAAACCTGAAAGTGGCCACTGTGACCGCCGGTGGCGTAACAGTACAATGGGGACAAGAGTTGCAAAACATCGATGGTTTTGGAGTTTGCCAGGGACACGCCGATGACCTCTATGCACATCACAAACGTTCGGAAATCATGAACCGGTTGTATGGAGAAAACGGGCTAAGATTGAATATTCTCAGGGGAGAACTTTCTCCATTCTTCTCTCCTGCTGAAAATGTCTATGACTTCGGATTCGACAGGAATATTGATATTCCTTACACCGACCCGCTTTTCAACGTTTTGGATAATGGTAGCGACCCTAACTACAACGAACTCTATATAAGGGCTCAACACTGGGTGTTAAGGGAAGCCAAACAAATACACAATGTTGAAAAGATTATGTTTTCGGCCTGGAGCCCTCCCGCTTACATGAAAACTAATAATAGTACGGTGCAGGGTAGTTTGAACTCATCCGAATACGATAATTACGCGAACTATATAACACGTTTTGTCAAAGAATTCCAAAACAACGGATACCCTATCTATGCTGTATCTCCAGCTAATGAACCGGAATACGCGGCCGGATGGACTTCTTGTTTGTGGCTACCGGGTTCGCTGACTTTAGGCCGGTTTATTGTTAACAACCTTGGCCCGGCTTTCCAAAACGAAGGACTGACAACCAAAATCATCTTCGGAGAAAATGCACAGTGGAGTGGTATCTTGGGATTTATCATGGGTTCAAACAGCTATGTTACCAATATTATCAACCTGAACTCCCGTATTACCAATTACAATGTGATAGCTGCGGGACATGGTTACAAAGACCCCGTAACAGGAAATACTCCGTCAATTACTCCGTTTAACAAAGCGATGGAAAAAGGTATTCCTGTATGGCTTACCGAAACAAGCAGCATTGATGGCCCTCATACAGATATGGGAAATGCTCTGGACTGGGCTGCCGATTGGCACAGATATTTGTCGGATGCAAGTGCCAGCGCTATAATCTACTGGCTGGGCGCAGTACCGGGAGATAACGACGAAGGCCTGATTTTCATGAATATGAGCGACCGCGAAAGTTATACCCTGACAAAACGTTACGAAGCATTCGGAAACTTCTCAAGGTATATCGAATCTGATAGCCGTAGAGTTACTATCGATAGAGGGAATGGGCTTCCTACCGATTTCCATATCTCATCATACAAAAAGGGTAACGAAATGGTTATCGTTATGATAAATAAAACCGATGAAAATGTGCTTACTCCTCTTAATGTTAACGGTGTACAGGGTGTAACAAGCCTGAGGAGAGTACTTACCGATGCTGATAATACCTGGGCTGAAACAATTGTCACACCGGAAAATGGCCGGTATATATTGGATATTCCGGCAAAAAGTGTTGTAACATTTGTAGGATCAGTACAATAGATTGAAAGCACTTTTATCAGTAAAATGCCGGTGGCCTGTATCAAGGCTACCGGTACTTGAAAGGGATACTTTCTTTTTATATGAATCTGGAATAAGATAAAATAAAGAATATTATCGCATGGATCGAGGACAATATAGTTAGGTAGATGAAGTAGTGGAAATCAGAAAACGCAAATATGCTGTAAAGGTGTATTTTGATCCGGACAAATATAGGAATGAACGGATAACGATAAAAGTAATGCTCAGAGAGAGCTAAAGATTTTATGAGAGTACATGCAATACCTTATTCCCCGCATGAAGTATAAAATTGAAGACGATAATATATATTAAAATATTGTTAAACCTAAAAAATGAAACGCTGAACATGAAAAGAACCGGAGAGTGCCGGTAAGCATATCCCTCCGGTTTGAAATCGATGAACCTTTTTAACTATACCAATTGAGAATTAAAACGAATATTCACCGAAAAAACATTTATGCAAAAGTATGGAAATATTGATTTATCCATTATGTAAACAGTGGGTTAATTTATTAAGAATAAGCATTATTCTTTTTATACTTCTTTTAAGCTCACCAGATCTGAATGCGCAAAACCCGAAAGTTACATTGCCTCAGGGCCGGAAGACTATAATGTCGGCTTTCGAGGAAATAGAAAAACAGACAAAAATGACGATTGCCTACAATGAATCGGTCATCAACGCAAGACAAGCCGTCGATGTAAACATAACGGACAAACCCCTGCCTGAAGCCATGGAAATCCTTCTTAACGGAACAAGCGCAACCTATAGAATTGAAGGCAACCGGATTATAATTATTGCAGCGTCCCGGCAAGCGCCCAAACGGAAATACACGGGTGTGGTTCTCGACAACAAAGGAGAAACTGTTATAGGTGCGAGCGTTACGGTAAAAAACAATACAACCGTAGGTACTGTAACCGATATAGACGGGAGTTTTTCTATCGATGTTTCGCCTGGATACACATTAGTCATTTCATATGTAGGTTTTATTCCACAAGAGGTATTATTGGGGGATAATACAACATTGGACATAACACTGATAGAAGATGACAAACTTCTGGACGAAGTCGTAGTAATTGGTTACGGTGTGGCAAAAAAAAGCCACCTCACGGGTGCCGTTTCGTCCATTACGAGTAAAGAATTGCAGGCCAACGTGGCACGTAGCGCCGCATCGGCACTTCAAGGACGGGTAGCTGGTGTTACGGTCTCAAGCTCTACCGGTCAGCCGGGACAGGGCATGAGTATCAATATCCGGGGTATCAGTTCATTAAGTTCCACCACGCCACTCTATGTGATTGATGGTGTGTATGGCGACATCAACATGGTAGACCCATCCGATATTCAATCTATAGAGATACTCAAAGATGCTTCGGCTGCCGCTATCTATGGTTCACGGGCAGCCAACGGTGTTGTCCTTATCTCTACTAAGGATGGACAGAAAGAATCGCCCACTCGCGTCACTGCAGATGCTTATGTCGGTGTACAGAATGTTGCCAGAAAATTGAGCGTGATGAACGGCGACCAGTTCCGCGACTTTGCCAAACTATACAACGTTAGTCAGGATGCTAGTGAACTGACAGGTTGGAACGGCAAAGGTACAGATTGGCAGGATGAAGTGTTTACTCAGGCATTAATCAGCAAGATCAACCTCAACGTGTCGGGCGGTAGCAAGACGGCCATTTTCAATGTATCGGGCAGTTATACAAAGCAGGACGGCATTATGAAAACGTCTGGTTATGAAGCATGGAACCTGCGTACCAAGAACACCTTCTCTTTTTTCGACAATCATGTACGGTTAGGCAACACCTTTACCATCCGTATGAGTCAGACCGATTATGACAACTACGGAACTTCTGCGCTACCCAACATCGTGCCTATGCAGCCGGTGTATGATTACAATCATCCTGCCTTTCCGGGACACTGGGGCATGACACCTTCGTGGGCAAAAACTGCATCCAATCCTGTGGCCGAGTTGGAGGCACATGATAATCAACGTCATAATATAGACCTGATGCTAAACGCATGGGCTGAGGCAGACCTATTCTTTAAAGGTCTGAAATACAAGCTCAACATTGGAGTTAATCGTTATACGTATCGTAATTACAGCGATATTGTGCCGTACTATGTAAGTGCGCAATCCCAAAACCTCACAACCCAGCTTGATGAAAGTACTGCATGGCAGAACGAATGGCTCGTAGAAAACACACTGAATTATGACAATACCTTTGGTAAGAACAACATCAACGTAGTGGCAGGCTACTCGGCACAACGCACTAACTTTCGCAATTTCAGTGCCGGAGCCAGAGACATGCCCGACGGATTGCACGTAATAGGTGCAGGCGATGCAAGCCGTGTAGTTGCAGGCGGAGGAGCATGGAAGGAGTCCCTGTTATCAATGTTTGCCCGTGCCATGTATTCCTACGACAATCGCTATCTGGCAAGCGTATCTATTCGCCGGGACGGTTCGTCCAAATTTGCAAAAGGACACAAATGGGGTAGCTTCCCATCCGCCTCAATAGGTTGGAACATGGCAAATGAGGAATTTTTCAGCTCACTGCGCAATATAGTCAACCAGTTGAAACTGCGTGCGGGTTATGGGGTTTTGGGTAACCTGAACGGTATTGGCCGTTACGCTACACAGTCGGCGCCGGTACTGGGCTACAACGGTGTAATCGGAAATACCTGGGTCAACGGTTCCATTACCGGAATTAACTGGGTAAGCCCGCAAAACACCACGTGGGAAAAAACCAAGACTCTGAATATAGGCGCCGATTTCGGGATGTGGAACAACAAGCTCACCCTGACGGCCGACTACTTTATACAGAAGACCACCGACATGTTGCTCGCTATTCCGCAACCCCTCAGCTTCGGTTTGAGTGGAATGCCGACTCTGAATGCCGGTAACATAACCAATAAAGGAGTAGAACTGTCATTGAACTGGCGCGACAACATGGATGACTTTAGTTATGGTATAGGAGTCAATGCCACTTTACTGAGCAATGAACTGACTAAGGTCACTATAGGCGAACGCAGCGAATGGGACGGATACAATCCATATGGTGGAGGTACTATTACCTATGCCAAGTTGGGATACCCCATAGGGAGTTTCTGGTTGATCAAGAGTGACGGTATCTTCCAAAACCAAGCCGAAATAGATGCTTATAAGAATAAGGATGGCGGACTGATTCAACCCAATGCTGTCCCTGGTGACTTGAAGTATATTGACAGCAACGGCGATGGCAAGATTGACGGCACCGACCGCCAATATGCCGGTACGGCTCTGCCTAAAACCAGCCTTGGTTTCAACTTGAGCGCTGCTTATAAAGGTATCGACCTGCATGTTTTCTTCGATGGACAGTTCGGGAACAAGATCTATAATTCCTTGTCATACACCAATGCCAAACAGGAAGGAGTGGTAAATTTCTTCAACGATATGGCAGATTCGTGGCGACCGGATAATACTAATACAGACATTCCACGCTTCATAGGTACCACTAGCGACCCTGCCACCAGCACTGATAATAATGGTACCAAGTGGGCATATACGGATCGCTGGCTGGAGAACGGCGACTTCCTGCGACTAAAAACACTGGAATTAGGTTATACCTTACCCGGATCGTGGATGCAGAAAGCCCGGTTGCAGAATGTACGCATCTATACCGCCATAGAGAACCTCTTTGTGCTGACAAGCTATTCTGGATACACTCCTGATTTAGGTGTCAACGCGGGAATAGATGGCCCCGACATCGTGATGAGCCGTGGCTGCGACAACGGACGCTATCCATTGGCTCGTACCATCACCTTTGGCCTACAAGTAACATTCTAACTCAATAATCAAATACAAAGAAAAATGAATATAAAGAAGTATATGACAGCAGTTGTGCTTGTCCTGATGTTATCCACATCGTGTAGCGACAGTTTTTTGGATGAGGGTAACGACCCCAGCAAAGAGACCGATGGAACTTTCTGGACCAGTGAAGAGAACGTGATGCGCGGACTGGTGGCTGTGTACAACCCCATTCGTGATGAAATGTACGGTTATTACGGCGCATACAGTGGTATCTGGAATAATCAAATGCGTGCCGATGATCTGTTTCCCACCCGTGGTGAAGAAGCATTTGCTTGGGAGGTACTTACTTTCACCAACACATCCGAAACGAAAGACGACCCATGGTCGAAGCTATATATAGGCATACAGTTTGCTAATGAGTTTTTGTATTCAGCCCCCAACGTCGGCATGAATGCTGCTACCCTGAACCAAATGATGGGAGAAGCCTATTTCATGCGTGGCTTCCAGTTTTTCTTGTTGCAAGAAAATTATGGCGGTGCTGTAATACGTACCCTGCCACAGAAAGCTGATTCCGAGCAGCATGGTTGGAGCAGTCAGGCAGATGTGCTGGCTCAATGCGAAAGAGACTTTAATGCAGCTATCGAAGCTTTGCCTGTCAAACGTCCGGCCAATGAAAACGGGCGCATTACCAAGGGAGCTGCTATCGCTATGCTGGGCAAGACTTATTTGTGGCAAGGCAAGTATGCCGAAGCCAAAGCACAGTTCGAGTTGATAATGAATTCTCCCTATACCTACGATCTCACGGAGAATTATGAAGACAACTTCAAAAACACTACTGAGTTCAACCGTGAATCCATCTATGAGATAGACTACGGTTACTTTGGCGATCCCAACAGCACGTGGGGAAATCAGATAGGTGTCAACGGTTTTATGGGTAACAATCTTGCCAACTTCTTTGGCCCGCAACTGCCTAGCGGTGGTGGATGGTATAAAATGCAACCCGCGGCACATCTCATCAGTGAATTCATTTCCGAACCACGGGAGAAAGGCAGCGATACCAAATGGGACAAGCGCCTTTACACCACCTGCTACTTCAAATACAGCGACTATGGCGATATAAAACCCGATGAAAGGTGGTACAATAATGTTGACTTCGACACTATGTGGGGGTGTGCCGGTAACAAAATAGTGCCTGCTCCGCAATGGAATCCCATAGGTGGCGTACCCGGACGGTTCATCTTCAAGAAATTTACTGCCTGGTGGTCTCTTTCGGGATGTACCATGTATGGAGGTAATGAACAGGCACGCGACAACAACCTGCGTGTAATGCGCTTCGCCGAAATACTATTTCTTCATGCTGAAGCTTGTCTGCAAACGAATAATGTGAGCGGTGCCATGACGGATATCAACCGTATCCGCGTACGCGCCGGGCTGCCAAGAAAGGACATCTCCGGTTTGGATGCCGTCTGGACCGAACTGCGCAAGCAAAAGCTACTGGAATTCTGTGCTGAAAACTTGCGCTGGTATGACCTTATCCGCTGGTATAACGACAGCGCCCTTAAAAATTATCTCATAGAGACTAAAGACGCAGGACAAAGCCCGTCTAACTATCAGCCCAAACATCGCTTCCTACCCATTCCGCAAGCCGAAGTGGATGCCAATACCGAGTTGGAACAGAAACCTGAATGGCAATAGTTTTCAATGGACAGGTGGCGGGTCCGTCCCCTGTCCATTATTATTACATACAATCTTATTATTATGAAAAAACAGACCTTTAAACATATTATCCTGTTGCTAATGGGTTGCCTTGCTATCGTTGCCTGTAGCGATGATAATATTCAGGTAACACCTCCTGTTCCGCAATCCGGACCCCAAGTCTTTACTGCCATTGTTACCTCCATTACTGTCGACCCGAGCGGATTTTGTCCATTGGCAGCGCGGATTCGTATCAACACGTCGGGCGGTATGGCCATACGTGCCACTGTTCAGCCGAAGCCCAATAGCGTGACGCCGGCTCAAGAACATCTCTTCCCATACAGTGCCGAACCGGTACAGTTTATTGATGTGCTGGGGTTATATTCCAACTACACCAATCAGGTGAAGCTGGCATTCCTTGATGCGCAAGGCATCGAACATGCGGATACGCTGGTAGAGATAAAGGTAGATTCGCTCAATATCCCAAATGTTCCACAAGTCCGCCGGGTACTCAAGGCTGACGTATCCCGCATGGAGCCAGGTGTGAATCTGGCATTGTTTACTCCTAATGGCGACAATGACACATCCATGCCCTATATGGTAGATGCCGATGGAGAAATACGCTACCTGCTTAATTGGCGAAATTCGGAAAAAATGATACATACCATATTCAATGCCGGCTTCTCACGTATGAAAGACGGCAATTGGCTTGTTGGAGATAATAATAGAGGTGTCATTCGTACAGTTAATCTGTTGGGAGAGGTGATACAAACCTATGACTTGCCGGCAACCAACGGCTACAAATTTCATCACGAAACCCGGGAGATGATAAACGGCCATCTGATAAGCTGTATGACCCAACAAAATGCCCTGTGTGCCGACGGTATAACCCATCGCATTCGCGACCAAATAGTAGAATGGAATCCTAAAAACGGTATCATCGTACACGAATGGGATTTGGTAAACATGCTGGATCCGGCACGTTTTGGCGTTAAAGTACTGGGAGTGAGTCCGGCAGGGCAATCGGTCTCCAATTGGGTACACAACAATGCCATCGCCGATTGGGGAGATAATTATCTTTCCTGTTCGCGTTATCAGGGTGTATTCAAATTCAAACCATCCGGCGAATTGATGTGGATACTTGCTCCTCACCGGGGCTGGCGCGATCAGTATCAAAAATATTTGCTTACCCCCTTAGACCATGACGGCAATGTTATTACAAATCCTACCATAATAGATGGTGCCGCATACACCGATGATTTCGACTGGGTATGGGGCCCGCACGCTCCAGTGGTATTGCCTGGTGCCGATGGTAACAGTAAACGGCACCGCATATTGGTGTTTGATAATGGGTTGGCACGCAACTTTATCCGCAATAACCAACAGACGCCTTACAGCCGCGCTGTTATTTACGAAATAGATGAAGAAAACATGACCGTCCGCCAAGTATGGGATTACGGAAGCAAAGATATGCCCGAATATTATGCTTCCAGCCGTTCCAATGCCGGCTATCTGCCGCAAACGGGACACATATTATTCGCCCTTTCGGAAGGAGTATTCTTAAGTAACGGAAAAAGCGGGTCTTGCGTCCTTGAGATAGACCCGGCAAGCAATGAAATAATCTATCGGATGGAACTGGAAAATGCAGGAGGTTTTCACCGTATGTACCGGTTGCCTCTCTATCCAGACTAATTTTACAGACAGATTTTAATGTATATGAAAAACGTTAATGGTAAAAATAGACAGGGTATTAATAAACAATCCCGGCAAGCTTCGAGGAATCTTTTGAGCAAATGGTATATATTTAAGCATAATGCTATGGGAACAAATAAAGTTTCATTAAAGGAGAAAGTCGGATACGGTTTCGGGGATATGGCATCATCCATGTTCTGGAAAATATTCGGGATGTACTCGTTGTTTTTCTATACCGATGTTTTTGGTATGACGGCTGCCGCTGCCGGAACGATGTTCTTGGTTGCCAGGGTATGGGACTCTTTTTTCGATTTATTTGTCGGTATTGCGGCCGACCGCACCAAAACCCGGTGGGGTAGATACCGGCCTTATATATTATGGTTTGCTATACCTTTTGCCATAATGGGCGTTATTACTTTCTTTGTTCCTGATTTTGGTGCTACAGGTAAGCTGGTATATGCATATATTACCTATTCGCTAATGATGATCGTATATTCTCTCATCAATGTTCCTTATGCATCTTTGTTGGGAGTAATGTCACCTAATCCGCAGGAACGGAATATACTTTCTTCATACCGTATGTCGTTTGCATTTATCGGTAGCTTTATTACGTTTATGCTGTTACAACCACTTATTGATGGTTATGCAAAAGCTTTTGGTACAGAAGGAATTCAAACCGTAGAAAAAACTGTGGAAGCAACAGTTAGTACTTCTCCCATTGGTTGGACATTGGGTGTGGCTACTATTGGCGTGATTTGTACAATACTATTTTTTTTATGCTTCAAGTGGACACGCGAGCGTGTTGAGCCTGTAAATGAAGATGAGGATACTTCCGTAAAACAAGACCTGAAAAATCTTTTTTATAATGCGTCTTGGTGGATACTGGTAGCAACGGGGCTGGCAGCCTTGCTGTTTAATGCCGTCCGTGATGGGGTAGCTATCTATTATTTCAGGGACTATGTACAGGTTGCCTATAAGATGCCATTAACAGGCTGGGATATGACAACTGTTTATTTTTTGATAGGGCAGGCAGCTAATCTTGTCGGAGTTATTTTAGCACCTGCCTTATCAACCAGATATGGTAAACGCAGAACCTATATGATCGCTATGGCTATTGCAGCCATCTTAAGTACAATATTCTTCTTTGTGCCTAATCATTTGGTCTGGATATTGTTATTGCAAACTCTGATTTCACTTTGTGCCGGTTATGTATTGCCTTTGCTTTGGAGTATGTTTGCTGATGTTGTGGATTATCAGGAGCTAAAAACAGACCGTCGGACTTCGGGTTTGATATTCTCTTCGTCATCTATGTCTCAAAAATTAGGTTGGGCTTTGGGAGCAGCACTTACAGGATGGATATTATTTATATTCAAATACAATCCTGATCTGGCAGAACAAAGTACCCGGACTATATTTGGAGAACGCCTGATGATAAGTATAATTCCGGCGATCTGTTGCTTATTGGCGTTCATTGGCATATACTTTTATCCATTGACAGAAAAGAAAGTGAAGGAAGTAACAGCGGAACTGGAAAGAAAAAGGAGTGGAATAGCCCCGGTGAAATAGTAAACTTTATAAACCATTATGAGAAAGAGAACATTCATTGTTATTT
>QMCD01001485.1_pt2 | contig 14166 bp, 10 predicted proteins | sample 1821841 | NCBI WGS metagenome assembly QMCD01 (sample SAMN01991225, study PRJNA193472) | Termite gut metagenome, whole genome shotgun sequencing project. | isolation source: worker | host: Macrotermes natalensis | reverse complement strand
GCCATTTGCCGGAAAACTGGATATAGAAGCATTGCGTCCGTATCCATCCGTTCTCTTTGGTCTGGAGACGGCAATGAGACAGTTGGAGCAAGGTAGTTTCCGTTTATGGGATACTCCGTTTGCCCGGGGAGAGAAAGGGATTCCTATCAACGGGCTTATCTGGATGGGCGATTATGATTATATGCTAGAGCAGATAGAATCTAAGCTGAATCAGGGTTTTCGCTGTGTGAAACTCAAGATAGGAGCCATCAATTTTGACAAAGAACTAGACTTGCTTCGCTATATCCGTAAGCATTATGGCGCTGATAAAATAACTTTGCGAGTGGATGCAAACGGTGCATTTTCGCCGGACGATGCACTGGAAAAATTAAAACGGCTGGCCGAACTGGATTTGCATTCTATCGAACAACCTATTCGTGCCGGACAATGGCAAGATATGGCACGATTGACAGAGATAACACCTTTGCCGATAGCGCTCGACGAAGAACTGATAGGAGTTCATCAGCCTGAAGAAAAGAAACGCTTGCTGGAAACTATAAAGCCTCAGTATATTATTCTGAAACCAACTTTGCATGGAGGAATCATCGGTGCAACCGAATGGATAGAATTGGCCCGGTCAATGAATATCGGCTGGTGGATAACTTCGGCTTTAGAATCGAATATCGGGCTGAACGCGATAGCCCAATGGTGTGCGACATACAATAATCCTTTTCCTCAGGGACTTGGTACGGGAGGACTATATACGAACAATATAGAGATGCCATTGTTTATACAGGGAGACTGTCTGTGGTACGAAATAAAAACGAAAAATGAAAAACGAAAAGTGAAAAATATTCTACATTTTTAGTTCTTCACTTTTCACTTATAAAATATATGTATCAGCTTTATATAAAAAGGCAAATAATAACAATAGACGGCGGGTCTTATACTCCTGATATTTTCTGGAGCAAAGGAATACCGGCCTTTGCCCTCAAGTCGGATTTTCATTACAGTCTTTATTTATTCCTGAAGGAATGGTTTTCCCGTTCACCGTTGATCAGGGTGCAAACGTCAGGTTCAACAGGTGTACCCAAAGAAATGATGGTGGAAAAAGAGCGCATGATGCGCAGTGCGGAACTTACCTGTTCTTTCCTTGGTTTAAAAGAAGGGAACAAAGCCCTGCTGTGTATGTCGCTGGATTATATTGCAGGTAAAATGATGGTGGTACGTGCGTTGATCGCAGGCATGGATTTGTATCCTGTTACTCCTTCGGGCAATCCGTTGAAAGATACAAAAGTAACATTCGATTTTGCAGCGATGATTCCTATGCAGGTGTATAATAGCTTGCAATCTGAAAAAGAACAGAAGAAACTGGAAAAAATAAAAAATCTTATAATAGGAGGAGGGGCGATTGACTCCCGTCTGGAAGAAAAACTGAAATTTTTTCCTAATAACGTATATTCTACATATGGAATGACCGAGACCCTTTCACACATTGCTTTGCGCAGGCTGAACGGAGAGAGTGTTTCCGGATCATATATCCCGTTTCCATCGGTTGCACTATCATTGTCGGATGATAATACATTGATAATAGATGCGCCGTTGGTAACAAGTGAAAAACTTTATACGAACGATATTGCGGAGATAGATAAAGACGGAAGTTTCCGTATCACAGGACGCAAAGATAATGTAATTAACAGCGGAGGAATAAAGATTCAGATAGAAGAAGTTGAAAAGATATTGAAGCCTCTTATCAATAGTTCTTTTGCAGTAACATCTCTTCCCGATCCTAAATTTGGAGAAGCACTGATTCTTGCTGTGGAAAAAGATGTTGATCCGGAGATATTGAAAGATATCCAGCCTACATATTACATTCCTAAAAAGATTATTAAGGTGGATAAAATTCCTTTAACAGAGACGGGTAAGATAAGCCGTATGGAATTGAAGAAGTTGGTAAGTGAACTTTAATGAGATATTTTATCATCTTGTTCAAACTCTTTTCATATAATTAGTAAAATAATATCCTTAAATCATTTAAAATTGCAAATTGTCATTTCGGCTTTTCGCTAAAAATCTTTATCTTCGGTGCATATATCTAATGCACATGAACATTATACTATTACAAACCGACATACAGTGGCAAAAGCCAAATGAAAACAGGACGCACGCAGAGACGATAATCGACACGTTACCACAAGCAGATTTGGTTATCTTACCTGAAATGTTTACCTCCGGTTTTTGTATGGCCCCCGCAGAAGTTGCTGAGAAGGCTGGCTCCCCGACTCTTCATTGGATGCAAACAATCGCTATGAAAAAGAAGGCGGCGATTGCAGGAAGTGTCTCTGTAGAAGAAGACGGCAAATATTACAACCGTTTCTATTTCGTAAAACCCGATGGCAGTTATGCCGCCTATAATAAGAAGCATCTGTTTACATTCTCAGGTGAAGACAAAGAATACGCAGCGGGAAACGAGAGGGTGATAGTGGAATATAAGGGTGTAAGAATATTGCTGCAAATCTGTTATGATCTGCGCTTTCCTGTATTTTCCAGAAACAGGGGAGATTATGATATGATTATCTACGTTGCCAATTGGCCTACTGTCCGTATCGATGCATGGAATACACTGCTCAAGGCACGGGCTATCGAGAATCTTTGCTATGTGGCCGGAGTAAACAGGGTAGGAGATGACCTTGGAAATAGCTATATCGGAGGTACAGTATTGCTTGATTATATGGGCAAATCGATCGTATCGGCAGAAGACGGGCAAGAAGATGCAGTTTGCGGGAAGATAGATATGCAGATGTTAAAAGACTTTCGTGAAAAATTTCCGGCGCTCAACGATGCCGATAAATACAGAATAATCAATTAAATGAGAGAAAAACTATTAATGCTGGGTGACCAGGCTATTGCCCTGGGTGCTATCCACGCAGGCATTACGGGAGTTTATGCTTATCCCGGAACGCCTTCTACAGAAATTACGGAATACATTCAGGATTCACCATTAGCAAAGGAGCGGAATATTCACAGTCAATGGTGTACCAATGAAAAAACTGCTATGGAAACGGCTCTAGGCGTGTCCTATATTGGAAAGCGGGCATTGGTATGTATGAAGCATGTAGGACTGAATGTTGCAGCCGATGCTTTTATTAATTCGGCAATGACAGGAACGAACGGCGGGCTGGTAGTCTTAGTGGCCGACGACCCCTCGATGCATTCTTCACAGAATGAGCAGGACTCACGTTTCTATGGTAAGTTTGCGTTTACGCCTATATTCGAACCATCGTCGCAACAGGAGGCATATGATATGGTTCGTTATGCTTTCGATATTTCGGAAAAATACGAATTGCCTGTATTGATGAGGCTGACTACCCGTATGGCACATTCGCGTGCTGTGGTTGAAATATCAGAAATCAGAGAGCAGAACGAAATAAATTTTCCCGAAGATAAATCCCGTTGGGTGCTACTTCCTGTAAATGCAAGAAGAAGATATAACGAACTTTTGGCTGCACAACCCGAATTGGAGAAGATTTCGACCGAATCCCCTTATAATCTTTATAAGAAGGGTAGCAGGCAAGGTATCATTGCTTGCGGAATAGGGTATAACTACTTGATGGAGAGTTTTCCGGACGGATGTGACCGCACTGTGTTAAAAATATCACAGTATCCTTTGCCGAAAGAGCTTATACGGGAAGTGCTGAATGAATGCGATGAGGTCTTGATTCTCGAAGACGGACAACCTTTTGTAGAGGAACAGCTTCGCGGATTGCTGGATGAAACAGGAAAGGTTAAAGGACGCCTGACAGGAGAGTTGCCACGGGTAGGAGAACTAACTCCCGATAATGTTCGTTCTGCATTAGGTTTTGCTGCTAAAGTGTATCAGGGGGCAAGTGAAAATGTTGTACCCCGTCCGCCGGCACTTTGTACAGGTTGTGGACATAGGGACGTGTATGACGCATTGAATGAAGTGCTTCGTGAATATGAAAATGCGAAAGTGTTTAGTGATATAGGTTGTTATACGCTTGGAGCATTGCCACCTTTCCGGGCCATAGATACCTGTGTGGATATGGGTGCGTCCATAACGATGGCTAAAGGTGCTGCTGATGGAGGTTTGTTCCCATCGATAGCGGTTATTGGCGATTCCACTTTCACTCATTCAGGAATTACCGGATTGTTAGATGCAGTAAATTCGAATGCCAGTGTGACCATTGTTATTTCAGATAATTTGACTACGGCTATGACCGGAGGGCAGGATTCGGCAGGATACGAAAAATTGGAAGATATATGCTTTGGTGTGGGGGTGGAAAAAGAACACCTGCGCATTGTGATTCCGTTACCGAAGAATATAGAGGAGATAAAGAATATTATTCGTGAAGAAATTGAATATAATGGTGTTTCAGTTATTATTCCCCGCAGAGAATGTATACAGACACTGAAAAAACATACAAAGAAAAAATAATATGAAACTCGATATAATACTTTCAGGTGTAGGCGGGCAAGGGATACTTTCCATTGCTGCCATTATTGGAGAAGCATCGCTTCGCGAGGGATTGCATATCAAACAGGCCGAGGTGCACGGTATGAGCCAACGGGGAGGGGATGTACAATCTAATCTTCGCATATCGTCAAATCCGATACATTCCGACCTGATTGCAAAAGGAACTGCCGATGCCATTATATCATTGGAACCGATGGAGGCTTTACGTTATATTCCATACTTATCGGAAGAGGGCTGGGTGGTGACAAATATTTCGCCTTATGTCAATATTCCCAATTATCCCGGGTTGGATACGATCCTCAAAGAATTATCATCATTGCCTAATGTCATACTTCTGGATGTGGATGCTATTGCTAAAGATGCTAAAGTGGCCAGGGCTGCCAATATGGTGTTGCTTGGGGCCGCATCCGTAATATTGGGTATAGAAGCGTCAAAACTGGAAGAAGCTATTGCGCAGGTATTCGGTCGCAAAGGCGAGTCTGTAGTGGAGATGAATATAAAAGCTTTCAGAGAAGGACAAAGTGCAGGCAGAAAACAAGTGAAATAATAAGAAGAATGATTCTTGTTTGTCATGCTTGAGGAACGAAATATCCGGGAGTATTGCAGGCTAAATGTATAAAGACTATATTTTTGAGGTAAAAGTTTATCTATGTAGATAGCTGTTAGCCGGTAGTTCTTTGAAGAGTTTTAAGTAATAAGTAACACGAATGAAGAAAGCGTAAATAGTGTTACTTCTGTTACCTTTTAACTATATATAGTTAATAAAAGTGAAATTTTAAGATGAGGATAGTGAAAAAAGTGTCAGATATGTCAGATTTTAACAAGTAGTTTATAATATGCAAAACAGAGTATTTAGTCAGGAACTCATAAATCAGGTTGTCGACGAACTGAAAATAACAAATCTCGAGAAAGCTACCATCGGTGAAGTGTTACTTTTGGCATCGCGACTTGAACAGGTTACAGGCATCCCTTTTATCCGTATGGATCAGGGTGTACCCGGTCTTAAGCCTTGCCAGATAGGTATAGATGCGGAAAAGAAAGCGTTAGATGAGGGTGTGGCTTCGATGTATCCTGCTGCCGCAGGTGTTCCTGTGTTGAAGGAAGAAGCATCCCGTTTTGTTAAAGCGTTTCTCGATGTTGATATATCATCCGGCTCATGCATACCGGTTACAGGTTCTGTTGCAGGCTCTTTCAGCTCATTTATAGTTTGTAATCAACGGGATAAAGAAAAAGATACTGTATTGTTTATCGATCCCGGATTCCCCATACAGAAATCTCAATTGAAGATACTTGATATTCCATATATCGAATTTGATGTTTACAATCACAGAGGTGCAGGATTGAAAGCTAAACTTGAAGGGTTATTGGAAAGAGGAAATATATCATCTGTTGTTTATTCCAACCCCAATAATCCGGCATGGATTTGCCTTACGGGAGATGAATTGCAGATAATAGGAGAATTGGCTACAAAATATGATGCGGTCGTTATTGAAGATTTAGCCTATTTCGCTATGGATTTTCGTACCGATTTCGGTAAGCCTTTCCAACCGCCTTTTGTTCCTACTGTAGCAAGATATACAGACAATTATATTTTGATGCTTTCGTCATCTAAGATATTCAGTTATGCGGGACAACGTGCCGCGGTGCTTTGTATTTCGGACCCATTATTTTTTCGTAAATTTGAATCATTGGCAGAGAAGTATTCCGGCTCAGGGATTTTCGGTTCTACATTTATAGGGGAAATATTGTATATGATTACCTCCGGCATAACCCATTCTACACAGTATGGTTACGCAGCAATGCTAAAGGCTGCATCGGATGGTGAATTAGACTTTGTAAAAGAGACAAGCGAATATGGCAGGCGTGCCTGCCGGATGAAGGAGTTATTCAATAAGTACGGATTTCATGTGGTATATGACAAGGATATAGACAGGGATATTTCCGATGGCTTCTTTTTCACAATCGGTTACAATGATATGTCTTGCGCCGAACTGATGCGGGAGTTGTTATATTATGGAATAAGTTCTATCGCTTTGTCTACTACAGGAAGCGAGCAACAAGGTATCAGAGCATGCTGTTCGCGTATGAGTGAAGATCTATATACTGTATTAGATGAACGATTAAGATTTTTCAAATTAGACCATTGATAACATAAACGACTAAAAAAACTAATATATTATGATTTGGAACGAACCGAAAGAGTGCATGAGCCTCGAGGATAAACGAAACCTGCAAGGTGAGCGTCTGCGTAAGCTGGTGGAGAAGGTATATCACAGTACTCCTTTCTATAGACAGAAAATGCAGGAGATGGATATTACACCCGGCGACATTCGTTCGGTGGAGGATATCGTAAAACTACCTTTTACCACAAAACAGGATTTGCGTGACAATTATCCTTACGGTTTGTTTGCAGTGCCTATGTCACAGATTGTGAGACTGCACGCCTCATCGGGAACAACTGGCACACCCACTGTAGTAGGTTATACCCGTCGCGATTTATCCATATGGTCTGAGATGACCGCCCGTTGTCTGAGTGCTTTCGGTACCGATCAGAACGATATTTTTTCGGTAGGCTATGGTTACGGACTCTTTACCGGAGGACTAGGTTTACACTATGGAGTGGAACACTTGGGGGCAACGGTTATTCCCATGTCTACAGGAAATACAGCTAAACATATTCAGCTTGCACGCGATTTTGGAGCTACGGCTCTTGCCTGTACTCCGTCTTATGCCCTTTATTTGGCAGAGTCGATAGCGAAGACAGGCATTCCCCGTGAGGAATTCAGGTTGCGAACTGCCATTCTGGGTGCGGAACCATGGACAGAGAATATGCGCAAAGAGATAGAAGCAAAGCTGGGCGTAGATGCCTACAACATATATGGGTTGAGTGAGATAATGGGGCCGGGCGTGTCGCACGAGTGTCGGTACAAAGACGGTTCGCATATTATAGATGACCATTTTTTACCGGAAATTGTATCACCTGACACATTAGAGCAATTGCCATATGGAGAACAGGGAGAATTGGTGTTTACCACTCTTACAAAGGAGGGTTTACCTTTATTGCGTTACCGTACCAAAGACCTTTGTTCATTGACGGAAGAACCTTGTAAATGTGGACGTACCAGTGTGCGCATGAGCCGTATAGTAGGGCGTAGCGACGATATGCTGATTATCCGCGGAGTGAATGTGTTTCCATCGCAGATAGAAAGTGTAATACTGGAAATGGAAGAATTTGAACCGCACTATCTGCTGATAGTAGACCGCGTAAACAATCTGGATATACTGGAGGTACAGGTTGAAGTCCGGGACGGATATTTTTCGGATGAAATCTCAAAGATTATGGCATTGAAAAAGAAGATAGCTCATCGCCTGCAAAGCGTACTGGGAATCAGTGCCGATATAAAACTGGTTGAGCCTTACAGTATCAAACGAAGTGAGGGTAAGGCGCAGCGTGTAATTGATAAACGTATCTTTAATTGATTAGCTTATGACAATAAAACAACTATCTATTTTTGTAGAAAATAAGACCGGACGACTAAATGAGGTAGCACATATACTGGGTAGGAATGGAGTGAATATGAAAGCGTTCAGCCTTGCTGAAAGTGCCGACTTCGGGATTTTACGTCTGATAGTATCCGATGTGGATTTGGCTGTAAGAGTACTAAAAGAGGCTCATTTAGGAGTAAGTGTAAATGATGTGCTTTGTCTGTCGTGTCCCAATACACCGGGTTCATTAGCTGCCATATTGGAATATTTGGCTAAGGAAGATGTATTTATTGAATATATGTATGCCTTTTCGAATGGTGAGAGGGCCAATGTGGTTATAAGGCCAACAGATATAAAAAAATGCGTCGAGATATTGACTGTAAATAATTGCGAATTATTAAACCAGGATAGGATAAAAGGATGCTGATATCCTTTCCCTAATAAAGCGACCTTTGGTTCGATTCTGTGCCAAAGGTCGTTTATCATCAAACTAGTATAAGACAGAAGCTCCTAATATGCTGATATCCTCCTTTTTTGATATTCTGATTTCTACCTTTTTTACAGTTTCAGGGTAAGGAAACGTATTTAATGTTTCTATCATTGCAGGGGCAAAGAATTTATAAGCATTGGATATGCTGCCACCCATAATTATAACAGAGGGATCGTATGCAAAAAGGATCACTTTCATCAGGTTACCAATGTGGTGTCCGGCTTCTTTCCATATCATTAAGGCTTCGTCATCTCCTTCAGATGCTTTATCAAAAGCCTCTTTTCCGGTAATTCCGTGCTCCCTCACAAAATAAGAACTGCTGCAATAGGACTCATAATCATACTCCAGATAAGGCAGGCACCCGATTTCTCCGGCACCGGTATTATCTCCGTTATATAATTTACCATCGATTATTATTCCCGCGCCTACTCCTGTGCCTAAAGCAACCGCGACAAGGTTGTTGAAGCCATTACCTTCTCCGTAATAATGTTCGCCGAGAGCAAAACAGTTGCAATCGTTATTTACAGAAACCGGGATTTTGAATTCTTCTTCCAGGATATCTTTCAGGTGTACTTCTTTCCACGAAGGTATATTCGCCACATTGTAGACGATACCTCTTTCGGCATCGACTACCGATGGAACACCTATACCTATGCTTTCTACATCCTGATTTATTAATTGGTGTATCATTCCTTTTAGTTGACCGATAACAGCCTCTTCCGGTTTGTTAGCCTTGCATGGTTCGGTTACCCTGCTGATTATTTTACCGTTCGATACAATGCCCATCCGGACATTTGTGCCTCCTAAATCTATACCTATTTTCATAGAGTCTGCTTACCTTCTTTTATACTTACTTTCTTACTCTTATCTTTTCCCCAGTATAATGTCAGTTCGAAAGGAACGTTCGTCTCTATTGTTACTGATGGTATATCTTCCTGCGAATTGCGTTTGTTCACTTTCAGAGTAACCAGCCCGTCGGGGCCGAAAGGATAACGTTCTATTCCGTGTGCTTCTGTCTGGGTGATATCCCATATAAGCGAACGATTGGCATAGTCGGAACGTATGCCCAAAATGTATTCGATGAATATGGCAATAGGGGGTAAACCCGTCCAGCCCACAAAATCTTTACGGGCCATAAATCCGGGTTCGGCAGCTTCCGGAGCATAATATTCCCAGAATGTGCCGGTATTTTTATATGCTTCGAATACATTATTATAATGGTTTTTCGCTATTTCTTTAGCCTGTCCGGTATATCCTTTTTTATCAAGTCCGGTAATAACCATATAATTTGTTCCCGGCCATACGCCTCCTTGCCAGTAGCGTCCTTTAGGATTGTATTTCGGGTTGTCAGCCGAAAGGGACGGTACTCTGTGCGGGCGGTTGAATGTTTTAGTATTTCCCAGTTCAGTAACCATTCTATCCAGTTGTGTCTTATCCAGAACATCGGTATGTAAAGCCCAGAATGCACCGATTCCTTTAGTCGTATTTAAACTGCCGTCTGCGTACTGATCATATAAATAGCCGGTTTTTTCGTCCCACAGATTGTCGTGAACGTACTTTGTGAGTACTTTTATCTCATCTTCAAATTCTTCAATCTCTTGCCAGCGTTCGAGATAGAATCCTATTTCGAGCAGGATATTTGCCATTAGAATTTGTTGTAGGCATGCATCCAGCCATACCATATGTCCGTGACTGTATATCATACTGTATTGTGGCTGTACGCGTGGCATATTGTCCATGCCGGTACCCCAGCCGCTCGACCAATATGTACCGTTAGGCCATGTGCGGTTTAGTTTCAGCCATTTATAGTAGGCGCAAAGAGCCGGGAAAATTTTGTTGAGGCGTTCATTATCCCCGTATTGCTTGTAATACAAAATCTCGCTCCACGGAAGCAGATTCGGACCTGTACTTACCGGATCGTATCGTTCGAAGCAGTCGGCTCCATCTGCTTTTATTTCACGGCAGATAAATCCGTCGGGGTGCTGTTTGGCGTAAAAATTATCCAATGTGTGTTGGAACGGGAAGAAGCGGTATCCATAGCGGGCAAACATCATCATAAAGGATGAATCCCACATGAAAATATTTCCGTTATACGCGGTATCCAGATAACTGGATACAAAACCGGAACCTTTCTGTGGCTGACGGATATTACTGATAGCTATCTGCCAGGCTTTCCAATACATCTCCAATTCTTTTTCGTGGCCTGTCCAGAGAGGATTGGGCAATATGTTCTTAGCTTCTTCAAAACTTTTAGGGGCAATTTCCTCCGGCTTGGCTATGCGGTACTCATTTTCTGTGACCAGGGCCTCTTTCACATAAGTATTCTTATATGGCAGGTTATACTTCTGCGGGGTTTCGCCTGTTTCCTGTGAATAGATGTGAAAAGTCCCGAATAACAGGCTTGAAGCAATAATTGAAATACTTAATATCTTTTTTCTCATATTCTAGTTTATTCAGCAATAAATAATATATTATCGGGGAGTATGTCTTCTCTGATATTGCGGCTCGAATACCCGACCTCGAGCATCTCACCCATATAATCTTCGAAATAAAGTACAGTCAGTTCATGGAATCCTTTATCAAGAGCGACTTTCCCATCTGCCCGCCTCATGCTGTGGGAACCGTCATTGTCAACGACCAATTGCCCATCTATAAGCAGCTTTGATCCATCATCGGAATAGGTATAGAAACGGTAGACACTTTTTTCCGGTATTTTGATCCATGTTTTGAACACAAATGCCATAGAATCCTGTGCAGTTGCCGGATCAATAGATATGTTTTTCAATATTCCATTCCTAACGGGATTTGCCTGTGCTATCTCGCCCGTACTTTTGAATCGTTTTCCTTCATAATAAGAGTATGACACCCCCTGCTGTTTTACTTTAATGCTCTTAGCGGCGAGGTAAGGCATAGATTCTTCATCAACAGAAGATAAACCCGACGGGTAATAATATTTAAATTCTGTCCCCTTTCTGGTTCTTATCCATGTATCGAACTGGGACTTTCCTTCATACATGAGTATAATACGTGAGCCCCGTTCTAATTTTCCGTATGCGTCTACTCCCGAAGTACGGCCGAATGCCAGGGCAATTCCCTGATCAATGCCTATATAATCATTATCATGGTCATGCCCCACAAATATTCCCATCACATCTTTTTTCTCTATCATGGAGCAGAACATACCGGAATTGATTTCGGGTGATGCTATCCCTTCCTCTTTGTTTCCGATTGTATTTTCGTTGCCGACAATATTGTTGAATTCAAGAATGGGAATATGAAAGAAGGCTAATGCAGGTAGCGGAGTATTATTATTGCGGACGGTAAATTTATCACTGGTATTACGGTACCACTCTATCTGATCGAAATGTATCCAGTCATAATGCCCGTATTTATGTGCCGATGGTTTATTATTTGTATCGATACAATATAGTAGAGCTGCCGTTCTTGCTTCTTTAGAGCTGTTTACTGATAATGCATAATTTCCGCAGCCTGTTATTTGAGGCCCTTTTTCTCCTACAAAATAAGGCAGGTTTTCTATGATATCAAAGATTTCATTACGGGAGACTCCGGTTTCGGCATCATGATTCCCCAGGGTTACAGCCCACGGGATCTGTGCTTCTTCGAATATTCTGGCTATTGCCAGCCATCCTTCCCGGGCCGGTGCATCGGTAACGATATCACCCGTAAGCATGACTAAATCCGGCTTTTCTGTAGCTAATACATGTTTGATTACATCAATAGTTTTAACGCAATTAGGTGATTTATTACTCCAGTGAATATCTGTGAATTGGGCAATTTTAAATTGTCCGTTGTCCCTGAATTGTAGCTGTATATTTTTTTTGGGTACGGCTTTAAGTGTGCCAAAACAGGATAGAGCAGCTATTATAAAGAATAGGTATTTCTTCATAGAAAGTATTTTTTAGAATTTATAATAGCTTTTTTACAAGCCAAATAAGGTTTTTATCTTATGGAATATCTGTGTGTTTTTATATACACCTCCGAATTTATCAGCACCCGGACCGTATGCATATACCGGCAGCATGATAGGAGTGTGGTCGTCAGTCATATACCGGGCGGTTATATGTCCTTTATCGAGTTCTCCGTCTACGAGGGTCAATCCTCCGGTTTCGTGGTCACCTGTTATAATAATAAGAGTTTCCCCGTTGCTGTCCGCAAATTTCAGGGCTTCGGCGACAGCCATATCAAAACTAAGTGTTTCCAATATCGAACCCGGCAGAGAATTTGCGTGACCTGCATAATCAATCTTTGCTCCTTCCACCATAAGAAAAAATCCTTTATCACTAGCTCCTGATAATTTCTTTATAGCTTCTTTTGTAGCATGAGCAAGCAGAGTAAGAGTTTCTTCTGTCGCGGCTTTTTCCATCCGTTCGTCTATGCATACTACTTTATCATTGGCTGTGTTTATTTCATCAATGGATGTTGCCACCCGATATTTACCTTTTAGTTCTTCAGCCAGATTCCGTCCGTCTTTTCTTTTTGTAAATACCTCCATTCCACTACCATTCAGTAAAGTGAGTTTTCCATCCAGTAGCCAGTTTGTAATTTCGTCAGAATTATCACGTTCTACAGAATGCCCGTAGAAGGCCGCAGGAGTGGCATCGGCAACATTGCCGAGTGTAACCACTCCACATGCATATCCTTCGGGGAAAAGAAGATCAGTCATGGATGGATAAGGGGTACCGTCGTCTGCTGTACTGATGTGCCGGTTGCTATTTGACTGGCCTGTGGCAAGTGCACTGCCTGCCGCAGCGGAGTCTGTTGTATATGCATCTTTCGAACTGGTTTTCTGAAGACCTATATGTTTAAGCAAAAGCATGGAAAGTCCACGGTTTACCGTTTCGGCAGCACATACCTGTGACAGCCCCATGCCATCGCCAATAAGCATGATTACATTCTTGATCGGTTTATCAGCCCCGTCGTTCAGAAAAGAAGGCTGATAAATATCGACGCCTTTGGTCAATTGCAGCCTTTTATTATTGAAACCCTGAAATCCAACAGTTGTTTTATCCAATCTTTTGGCACGGGCTACATCATCGGATACTTCCGCACTATTTCCCGCGATGTGATAATTCTTGTTGTCGAAGTGATAAAAGTAATCGGTACATGCTTCTACCCGGTCGGTATTAATATAGTCTACACCTATATTGTGAAATGTATTCCAAGCTGTAACTCCGTCCGGTGTTCCCCAAAAACGAATAGGTTTATCCAGTGCATGAACAGCTTCTATCGCCTTTGTCACCTTGTTGTATTCATCCCTGATCATGGTCCCCTTTCCATTCCATTGCGAATAATCTTTGAATGGAAGGCTTATCATGGCTATGCGTTTCAGTTGCCCGGAAGTATAGTCAAGTCCATTTCCGTCGAAAGATATAAAAGAAGGATATTTGGTAAAATCAGCCGGGGCTGGTCGGTCGCCCGATATGACTACACGTACGGCATAAGGATTTGCAGCCGGATCAAATACTTCAGGGTAGGCCTTCAATTTTTTTACGAGTATATCCAAAGTCGGATTTGCTGGTGTTTTCAGATCGATAAGTAATATGAAAGTCTTATTCGAATTTTTCCATGCTTTCCCGTTATTTTTCTTATACAGGGCTACGATCGGCTTAATATACGATTCGTCGAGAGTAGGAGCTGTGGCCAGATCCTCTTTATTATGGGCTACCAGCAATTCATCCTTTCTGTTCGTAGCATA
>QMCD01001484.1_pt1 | contig 14167 bp, 13 predicted proteins | sample 1821841 | NCBI WGS metagenome assembly QMCD01 (sample SAMN01991225, study PRJNA193472) | Termite gut metagenome, whole genome shotgun sequencing project. | isolation source: worker | host: Macrotermes natalensis | reverse complement strand
TCCCGCCCTACATTAGATCTTTATACAACGGAGGGAGAAGTCGAGCCCGACGTAATCGGTAAGCGTACTGAATCCCGTAGAATAGAAATACAACCTTCGTGCATGCGTAGTAGACGTAGCCTGCCAGGACCAGTAGAACCCGTTGGAAGTCTGATTGACCAGCTGACCATCGGAGCTGAGACGGGTCCCCGCCGCGGGGAGGTGGGGATGGTTACAGTTCCAACAGCCCTTCGGGGAGGACGAATTTGATGATGCGTTTGTGGAAATCTATGCCAGCGATAAAATCCTCTACCGCGGGGACGAGTGACGTCTCTCCCGACGATAGCTCGATCTCGAAGAGCGGATTGGCGTCATTGTCATAAAAATCGGTGATGTGTCCGTTTAAATCCAAAATTTTCACCTCAAAGCCGATGAGATCTTCAAATGTAAATTCGTCCTTTGACGATACGGGTTTTTTAACCGGAAGGGAGGTTTTTTGAATGGACAGCTCTTTGCCGAGCAGTTCCGTGACACGTTGCGTGGAGTCGAAATCCTCGAACTGCACGTGTGCCTGATGGGTGCCCCTGCGCTGGAAGGAGCGTAAAAATAGAGGAACCGCCAATGCATCTATCGACACAAATAGCGGTTCCTCGATTGAAAATGTAGCGGGGAAAGTAGGGTAGAGCGACATTGCGACCCCCCCATCAGTCCCGAAAAGTTTGGTTATGCGTGCAACGGGCACCATGTTCCTCTCATCCACGACAAACCATGCTCCCCTCGCCCACAATAACCCTATGCCTCGGTTGCAGGCTCCTCGGCGGGAGTCTCCTCAGCCACGGGCTCGGCAGCAGGTGCCTCCTCAACGGCGGGAGCCTCTTCGGCAGCAACGGCTTCGGCAACCTCTGCAATTGCCTCAGCGGGAGATTCCTCCTCGGCGCATGCAGCAGCCTCAGCGGCATTTTTCCTCTCCTCGATAGCTTTGGCACGATCCTCGCGCACCTTCGCCTCGGCCGAGAGACGGTCTTTCTTCTCCTTAGCGGCGGCATCGGCGAGTTTGGTCACCTTGCCCGTCACTTTACCCTCCTTCTCGGAGAGCCATTTGTTGAATTTCGCTTCCACGTCACTCTCCGCAAATGCACCCTTCGCAACGCCTCCGAGGAGGTGTTTTTTGTAGAGTACTCCTTTGTAGGAGAGGATCGCGCGACATGTGTCGGTCGGTTGTGCGCCCTTCATCAGCCAATCCAATGCCTTCTCGAAGCTCAGATCGATCGTCGCAGGATTCGTGTTGGGGTTGTAGGTACCGAGTTTCTCGATAAACCGACCGTCACGTGGCGCCCTGCAGTCAGCGGCAACGATGTGGTAGAAGGCGTGTCCCTTTTTACCGTGTCGTGCCAGACGAATTTTTACAGCCATAGATACGTTTTATTAAAAATTTGGTTAAAATGAGCCACAAAGGTATGTATAAAATCCCGGACTCACAAGGGAATGAAGGATTTTTTATTAGCTTTGCACCCGGAGACGGTCCCGTAGCTCAGTTGGATAGAGCAACAGCCTTCTAAGCTGTGGGTCAGGCGTTCGAATCGCCTCGGGATCACCTCGGAGCGAAGTTAATCGCCTCGGGATCACACCAAAAACAAGGACTCCCTGTCAAATGCAGGGAGTCCTTTCGTGTACATGGGAAGTTCTTAGTTGGTGTATTCAACGGATACCACCCCAAAAAGATATCCCAACCCGGTGTCTTCGACGAGTTTCATGTTGTCGCTCGGGAATGCGTAGGAGTCATTGACCCATCCCGTTCCTTGCTCATGATCGCCGACTGGATCATAAATCACAGTTTTCTCGACCAAATAGCCATTCGTATACTCAAGGAAGAAAAGTGCGCCATAGTGACAGAACAACCTGACCGATCTGTTGTGTGCGGCATCTGCCCAAAGAGCGATGCTGCCTCCTATCTCCCCGGTCAACAGAGGATCACCTGCATAGCTTGTGTCGAAATGCAAGACGAGATCATCGGCGCTCGATCCCATCGGAAGCAAAACGGCCGGAGGTGTCAGAATCCAGTTCTTCTCATAGCACTCACGGCTGACTGTCGGGCTAAAGGTGCTGTTGCCAGTATGGAGAGTTCCGGGATGCATGCCCAGTCTCGAAGGCAATTGCGAGGAGATATTTCTCACCGCACCTTCGTCTTCAGAGAAAGGATTGCCTTCACAGTAGACTTTGCTCAGATTGGGGAGATTGTTGATATAAAGACCCCACAGGTTGTTGTTTTTGACGTTAATGGTCCTTAACTCATCCGAGGACTCCGGCAAAAGGAGGTCTATCAAGCCCGTCGATTCAATGTCTATCGTGGTCAGGTACAAATTGTATGTCAAGCGGATGAAGTTCAGATCTGGCGCCCCATTGATAGAAACATTCTTCAAAAGTTCACAATTCGTGAAATCGAGATACCTCAAGTCGTTTACATTCTTAATGGAGATGCTTGATACGTTAGGCAACCATGCCAACTCCAGATGAGGCATCGTTACACCGTCCGCCGAGATGCTCTCGATGCTCTCGATGCTCTCCGGATCGCCCCATGCCTGCCAGTAGCCGCTGCCAACCGATTTCCAGTAATATTTTGCATTGGAATTGAACGTTATCTCATTGCTGCCTGCATGTACAATAACCTCTTGCGTCGGGGATACATTCCAGTTTTTACCATCGCAAGTTTCCCAAACCAGCTCTACGGGATCATTGTCCGTCATGTTGAAATGCCCGGTATTTGCGCCAGTGCGATCGGGCAACGAATTGGCAAGTGCCGCGAGGAGCGTTCCGTTTGAGTTGATCCCCGTATCTGTCAAATAGACGTACCTGAGAGTGGTCGACTCGGTCGGAATCGTGAGGTTGATAAAGTTGGGTGCGTTGTAGATGGCAACATTCTCCAAAAGCACATTCGACGAGAGGTCGAGCGATTCGAGCTGTGCGGCATTCTTGATCTCGATGAGTTTCAAGCCCGTCGACGCAGCCACATTCAGGGTCGTCACGTCTCCATTGATCTTGAGGCTGTAAACGACACCTTCCTCACCTTCGACAATGACGTTGTCGCCATCCGGGACCAACTCTACGTCGCCTGTCACGGTGATATCATTCACGCTGACGCCTGCAATGACGGCGATCCCGCGGTCGATGATGATCTCACCACCATTTTGGGGATACAACTTCGAGATGAAGTCAATATCTCCACGCGAGAGGCAATTGTTATCGACCAGATCGAGATCTGTCATCACACCATATCTCGCTCCGCCGGGGAAGGGCCAGTTCATGATCGACTCCCTGTCGAATTCGGTATCGTGTATGGTGTTGCCGTTTTGCAACTTCGTGAAGACGTACTCCTGCAACTCGGCCCAAGCCGCGTCTTCGATCTCTCCTTCCCAATACTCCTGGGGCGGGAATCGCTCAGACCACAAGTTTTCGTCAAAATCGATGTGGCGGCTCTCCAATTCGAGACCGAGGACCTGGCCGAACGCACGCAGGACTTCGCCCCGCACCTCCTCATCGCTCAAATACCTCCATTGCGAGGCGGCAAAGCTAAGTGTGGCGTCGTTTTGATCCGGATTCATTTTGCAGTCGGTACCAATGTAGGACCACGTCACGTGACGGTTGTTGTTCCAGTCGAAGGCGATACGGACATGAGCATCGGCATCCGTGTCCACGAAGTTAAGATGGATATCGGCCACGTCCAACCACGTTGTGTCGGCAGGATCCTCTTCGAGAATAATATCCTTAACAAACTGCTGTTGGTCGGAGGTGCCATTGAGGAATCTTACGTTGATGGTGGTGCCCGGATACCAGAGACGATCGCGTTGCGCTACACCGCGTGAGGTCTCGATATCCCGCGTTCCATGAAATCTCCATTCGGAGATGGACGATGGCGGAAGCGTTTCCGCCTTCTCCACGTTGCTATTCACGCAGCTTGTCACGAACAGCGACAGCAATGCGAATAGCGGTAATAATTTGAATTTTTTCATACAATGATTTTAATTAAAATTTTCGACGCAAAGATATGCAATATTTATTAAATATACAATAAATTATTGACGAAAAGCTCAGGAGTGCCGAATTCAGAAATTTTTGTATCTTTGTTCGTGCAAATCGGTATAGTCATGGAAGCTTGGATGATATGGGCCATCGTGGTGGTGGTGTTGGCGATAGTGGAGATGTTGACGGTCAGTTTTTTCTCCCTCTGTTTGGCGTTCGGAGCGCTGTGCGCATCGGTCGGGGCGGCATGTGGACTGCACCTGAATGGGCAATTACTGCTGTTCGTGTTGGGAGGATTGGCAGCGTTCGTGTTCGTGCGACCGGTGATGGTGAAGTATTTTCTGAAGAAAGATCGTGTCAAGACCGGTGTCGCCGCATTGGTGGGACGTATGGCACGTGTCACGGAAACCATCCCGGCGGGAGACAGCGGACGCGTGTCGGTGGACGGTGACGACTGGAAGGCCGTGTCGGTGGATGGAGATGCCGTTCCGGCGGGAGAGCCGGTGGAGATCGTGCGCGTGGAGAGCGCGGTTGTGTATGTGAAACCTAAAAAATAGTGTAAATAAGTATGGCAACCTGGATTGTTTTGGCCCTCGTGGGGCTCTTCGTGATCATCCTGATCGCGTCCGGTATCAAGATCGTGCAGCAGTCGCAGACGGTGATCGTCGAACGGCTGGGTAAGTACCACAAGACGTTGGAGTCGGGTATCAACATTATTTTCCCCGTGATCGACAAGCCGCGTATGATCTTTTGGCGGTTCAGCCGTACGGATTACGATGGAAAGATCTATGCCGTCAACCGTGCCGTGAACCGCATCGACCTGCGTGAGGCGGTGTTTGATTTTCCGAAACAGAATGTGATCACGCGTGACAACGTGGTGACCGAGATCAACGCGATCCTCTACTATCAGGTGACCGATCCGGTGAAGGCGACGTACGAAATCGCAAACCTCCCGGAGGCGATCGAGAAGCTGACACAGACGACGTTGCGTAACGTGATCGGTGAGATGGATCTGGATCAGACGCTCACGTCGCGCGACACGATCAACTCGAAACTGCGTCACGTGCTGGACGATGCGTCGAACAAGTGGGGTGTGAAGGTGAACCGCGTGGAGTTGCAAGACATCAACCCGCCGAGGGATATCCGTGACGCGATGGAGAAACAGATGCGTGCCGAGCGTGACAAACGTGCCACGATCCTCGAAGCCGAAGGTCAAAAGGCGTCGCAGATCCTCTCCGCCGAAGGACGCCGCGAGGCCGAGATCAAGAAGGCCGAAGGTGATAAGCAGGCACAAGTGTTGCGTGCCGAGGGTGACAAGGAGGCGCAGATCCGTCGTGCCGAAGGTGAAGCCCAGGCGATCGCGAATATCATGAAGGCCGTCGAGGGTACGGGGTCCAATCCGTCGAGCTACCTGTTGGCGGTACGTTATATCGAGACGCTGAAAGAGATGGCTACCGGTCAGGATACCAAGACGATCTTCCTGCCGTACGAAGCCTCGAATATGTTGGGTTCGCTGGGTGGTATCAAGGAGCTGTTCCTGGAGCAAAAAACCGCACCGAAGAAATAGATTCGGCATACAAAAAAACAGCGCGTCACGGGTATCGTGACGCGCTGTTTGTGTAGGTGCGTTAGAACGAGATTTTGAGCCCCGCGTTCCAGCTTCGCGGCAGCGATGGGCCGTACATATATCCCGAGTCGCGTTCGGGACCCTGGTCGAAGTCGCGCTGATAGGCGTTGAAGATGTTCTGTACACCGGCATAGAGTTGCATCGTGATCTCGCGGTAGAGCGGTATGTCGTACGAGATTTTGAGCCCCAGGTCGAAGAACGAAGGTGTCGTTACGGCCGTGTCCTGAGGGATGAATCCCGCGGCGTGCTGCATCAACATACGTCCCGTGTAGGTGCCGGTGGCGGAGACGGTGAAGCGACGTACGGGTGTCACCTGGGCTGTCAGGAATCCGTATGTGTCCGGCGTGCGGAACATTTTGCGCGACGGCGGAACGGATGCATCTTCGCTCCAATATTCGGGCTCTTTGTAACGGCTTCGCTGTATCGTTACGCCCGCCTGCACGTCGAACCACTTCGACAGCGCCGCTTTGGCTTCGATGTTGATCCCCATCACCGTGGCACCCGAACCGTTGTACCGCTCCTTGATCGTGGCGCCATCCACAGGATCCGTGCCGATGGTACGCAGGGCGAATACGTCGTCCAGAGTGGTGAAAAATCCCTCCACCATGAGGTTCGTGCGCACGCGTCCGAACGTATGGTACATGTCCGCGGAGAGGCTCACGCTTTGCGACCGCTCCTGACGCAGGTTGTCCGCCAGACGGATGCGTGTACGTTCACCACCCACGATCGCCACATGCAGGTCCTCGTCGAATGCCTGAGGGGCACGGTAGCCGCTGCCGTAACTCAATCGCAGGCTCACTTCCTCGGTGGGGTTGTAGCGCAGATTGGCACGCGGCGAGAAGATGACACGCCGCACGAGGTTGTGCTTGTCCAGACGTCCGCCGATGAGGAGTGACCAGTGGTCGTTCTTCCACTCGTTTTGCAGGTACAGACCGGCGATATGTACCTCCTGATCGGTATGGATGTCGTACCCGATGGATTCGTCGTCCAGACCGTTGTGCGTATACTCGAGACCGATGGTCAGGTCGGCAGGCATGAACCACAGGCGATGGAAACCGTGTACGTATTGAGCTCCTGCGGCGACGGTCAGGTCGTGCGTGCGGCCATAGGCGTTGGGGTCCTGGTGCGATCCGTAGTAACTTTTGCGTTGCGTATTCTGGAACGACACGTAGGCATTTCCACGATCCGTATAGTCATCGTCCGAGATGTCGAACGCGAGGCTTCCGCCGTGGATCTTGTGGTCGGTCGTTTCGGCGATCATCGCCTGGTGCGGAGGCAGGTCCAGCAGGTCGCCCCCGCGACGGTACTCCGTGACGGAGTTGTAGAGGAGTGTCAATCGTGAATGGTCGCCCGTGCGATAGTAGGAGTTCAGCCCCATGGATTGCGACGACAGTTCGGGGATCTCCGAAAATCCGTCTCCATCGGCATCGTACGCGGTACGGTTGCGGTTCTGCCCATAGAGATAGAGGCCCGCCTTGCGGCTGTTCGTGACCAGCGATACGCCTGCCGATGTGACATTGTCGTAGCTTCCTCCGCGACCGATGCCGGTAATTGTGTGCGACGCCTCGCCCGAGTTGCGGTCCGGATCCTTGGTGATGATGTTGATCGTGCCGCCGATGGCCGATGCGCCGAACAGTGCCGAGCCTCCGCCACGCATCACCTCCACACGGCGGATCATGTTGGACGGGATCTGTTCCAGTCCATAGACACCCGTGAGGGCCGAAAATACGGGTTTCGAGTCGAGCAGGATCTGCGAATAGTGTCCGTCGAGACCGTTCATCCGTACTTGCAGGAATCCGCAATTCTGGCAGTCGTCCTCGATACGTACGCCGGGTTGGAAGTTGAGTCCCTGGGCGAGGCAGGCCGAATTGGTCAATTCGAATACCTGAGGACCGATGATGCCGACCAGTGCGGGTGCGTTCTTACGTTTGGATTCGCTTCGGTTGGCCGATACGACAATGTCGTCTATCTGTACGGTACTTTCGGACATCTCGAAATCCACCATCCGCGACTCTCCCTTGGCGAGTTCGATGCGGATGCGCTCGGGCTCGTATCCGACGGCACTGGCACGGATAAATCCGCGTCCCGGAGCCAGGCCGCGAATCTCGTAACGACCCTCCTCATTGGTTACGGTACCGAGTGTGGTACCGGGTACGGAGATGGTGATATGGGGAATCGGCGTACCCGTATCGCGATTCGTCACTTGTCCATGCAGGAGCGTGCTCTCTTGGGCATGGGATACGATATAGGATAGGCACAGCAGTGCCGTGAAAATGATCTTCTTCATTTTTTATTAAGTATTAAATATGGTAAATAGAAAAATTGCCCGATGCCGCGCGGCATCAGGACTTGGTACGGGAGTTACGCCCGGGCGGGAGGGCCCCGCAGGAAGACTTCTGCCGGATGTTCGATCGCCTCGGCCGTTTGTGTGGTCGGGAGGAACGTTTCGAGCAGCAGAAATTGGTTGTTCGGGCTCCACTCCGCGCCCCGAATGTAGGACGACAGGTGGAAGTTACAGATCGGACAGTTGTCGAACAGGTCGGGCGACGCGTCGCGGTGTTGCGACTGCTCGATCGAGAGGTAGTAGATCTCCGGGTGCGCATGCAGGGCCATCGCCGCGTATGCCGTTACCAGCGTCGTGAACAACAGCAGTGCCTTCAAGCGTATGAGTCCGATTGCCCGCATCGGGGCAAATATAGAAAAAAATTATTTTCGTACCTTCGCGTCCACAAATAATTTTGATCATGAACCGCGCGATCCTCCGATTAGCCATACCGAATATTATTTCGAGCATCACGATCCCGCTGATGGGACTCATCTCCACGGCCCTGGCCGGACGTATGGATGGTGGCGTGGCGGCGATCGGGGCGCTGGCCGTCGGGGTCAATATTTTCAACTTTATCTACTGGAACTGCTCTTTCATCCGTATGGGTACGAGCGGCCTGACCGCCCAGGCGTACGGACGTGGCGATGTGCGTGAATGTACCAATATGTTGGTGCGTGGACTGGGTATCGCGGCAATTTTGGGCGTCGTGTTGGTGGCGGCACAGTGGCCGATAGGGTGGTTGTGCATCCGTGCCATGAACGGCGGCGATGTGGTACGCGAATACTTCTTCGTGCGTATTTGGGCTGTGCCGGCGGGGTTGATGCTGTACGGATTCAACGGTTGGTACAACGGCATGCAGAACGCCGTCATTCCGATGGCTACGTCGCTGACGGTCAACGTGTTGCATATCGGTCTGTCGATCTGGTTCGTCTTTGGACACGGCATGGGTATCGAGGGGATCGCCTATGCGAATGTGGTGGCGCAGTGGGGCGGTATGCTGCTGGCTGTGGTGCTGCTGTGGATCAATTACCGTCGTGTGTTGGTGCGGTTCCGTTGGAGCGAGGTGGTCGATTGGGCACCTGTGAAGGCATTCTTTGTGGTCAATCGCGACATTATCATCCGCACGGTCTGTGTGGTGGGAGTCTACACGTTCTTCACGGCGATTTCGGCATGGATGGATCCGGTGTTGCTGACGGTGAACGCGCTGTTGATGCAGATATTCATGCTCTACTCGTACATGAACGACGGACTGACGTATGCTGCCGAAGCATTGGCGGGACGCTTCTTCGGGGCACGTGACACGGCATCGTTGCGTTTGTGCGTGAACCGCTGCATCGGTTGGGGATTCGGTATCGCGATGGTTTTTGTGGGGCTCTACGCCGTGGGATGGCGCGAGTTGATGGGGGTCTTCACGTCGGATGCGGACGTGATCGCCACCGCCGGACGTTACATGGGATGGGTGATCGCCATTCCGCTCGTGAGTGCGTTCCCGTTTACGTTGGACGGCGTGTTGGTGGGTGTGGGACAGACGAAAGTGATGCGTAACTCGATGGTCATCGCGACGGTCTGCTTCTTCGGCGTGTTCACGGTGCTGTATCGATTGCTGGGTAACGATGCGCTATGGATCTCGTTCATGCTATACGTGGTGCTGCGCGGCGTGATGCAGTTCTTCATGACCGGTCGACTCAGAGGGATATACCACTCCAAATAACTTACAACAAACAAAATCATGGCGGATGCTGAACGACACCAACGAAAATCCCCTCACGTGAGTGGATTTTTTGTACCCGGAGCCGGTCAGGGAGAGTCGAAATCTGTTAAAAGCCATACAGCGGCAATCAATCGTTAGTATGTTGTGTATCAAATATTTATGTTTGTTTTTAATAGAGCCTGTTTTAATGGTTTTGTGATGCTTTGAGGGACTTGGTGTCAAATTGGTGTCACGGAATTTTAATTATTACCACCCATTTGCCCCCCTTGGCCGGGCCTTCGTGTCGAATGAAGCCGTCGCGTTTCAGTTTCTCCAGATGGTGTCGCAGACTGCCTGCCGAAACGTTCAATTGCTCAACCATCTCCGGGCGAGACATACTGGGATTTGCTTTCAGTGCAGCGATCAACCGGCTCTCGATATCGGGTTGTTTTTGGGTTGTTTTCAGGTTGTTTTCGGGTTGTTTTCGGGTTGTTTCTGTGCGAACCTCGGCCTTCGCCGGTCGCCAAAGAGTTATGCTCACGCCGCCATCGAAATCGAACTCCGGTTCTCGCAGCCCCTCTTCCAACGAGAGCCGAATCATTTCGCTGACCCCTGTACCGAAACGCTCGATATAACCAGCCTGATACATTGCCTCTGCCAACAACGGGTTTGTCGGGAACGAACCGTGTGTTTCCTTGATCTTCGCAGGTGAAAGCTCCGGCGACAGCCGCCCCGGATTAAACACGACGATACGGTCGGCGAACACCATCACCTGCACACTCCCGTTGCTACGATATTCCCTATGGGCGACGGCATTCACAATAGCCTCAAAAATCACGGGACGCGGAATCTCATTTTTGATAGGTGCCTGGACGCTCTCCTCCCTCAACCCGACCGAGGTGCTGAGTTTCGACATCACGAAACTCACCGCAGCGTTCACCTGCTCGAACACATCGCCCTCGAACACTTTGTGATCTTCGATGGGTTTTTCCCAACGAGTTCCCAAGAAATAGGCGCACTTGACGATAGCCGTGGGAAAATAGTATCGAGGATCGCTGCCGAAAGCCAGCAGAGCACTATTGCAGATTTTTCCCTCTTGAATCATCTTCAAATGAGTAAGCACCTGCTCGGCGGGAGTGTCTTTGGAAAGAGGAAACCCACGTCTGGCATTTGCCAACGCCACGAAATTGCTCACCTTTTCAGCACTGATATTAGCCATCGTCGCCTCCGACGGAGCCTCGTCAAATGACTTCGTGTGAATCAGCCCCTCCGTTTTGAGGTACTCGACGAGAGCGGCGTATATCTGCGAGATCAGAATTTCGACGTTGTCAAAACGCTTATAGGTAAGTTCAGTTTGAATCTTGGAGACAAATGCCTTCTGCTTGCTGTGCCTTTCAAGTGAGCTGTCGCCCTTTATGAACGCTATCTTATAGAGGTGGTTTTCTTTGGCACATTCGTATTCCAGTTCGGTCGGCGATACCCCATTGGCATCTTCGTAACCATACTCCTGGCCCAGAATAACCAAATATATCTGCGACTCACGAACCTCGTCGAGATACACCTCGCTCGGCCTTTGGGCGGCGGCAGGCAGTTTCTCGAACAGCACCGGTGTGAAATATTGACCGAGCAGCGCATCCGACCGGATCCAGTCGAATATCCGAAGCCGCTCCGAGGCGAACTCCTTCTGCACGCTGCTGATAAATATCCTGATGGGTGTCATATGAGTGTTCGATCAGGATACAAATGTAACGAAAAAATTGAGGAACCCGACCCTGCAACAGATAATAATTTGGGGAGAAACCATCCCGCAGCCGATGCCAAAAAGTGTAAAAAGACGGCACGGATACCATTCTTCGCCACATCTATATAAGTATCCCTTTATTCGCGGCACAAACAATCTAAATCGTGTTCAATATGGCAAATATCATTCTTCATGGTCTGACGATAGACCAGTTTTCGGAAATGATCCGCGAGTCGGTGCGTGATGAGATCGCTTGTCTCCATCCGCACCATAAACCGGATCGGGAAACAGAATACCTATCCCGAAAAGAGGCATTGGCCCTCCTTAAAATCGACTCTTCAACCCTATGGGGTTGGGAGAAGACGGGCTACATCCATTCCTTCCCATTCGGCGGTCGCAAACGCTATAAGCGAATTGATGTCGAGGCCATCCGAACGGGACGAAAAGAGGTCGGCAGGGGCAAATAAGCATCATCGAAGCCTCACATTCTCATAGCTGCAGGCAAAGTTCGGCCGTGGTCTTTCCGGTCCGAGCAAGGTACGGGGCCGAGCCCCGCGAGTTTTCGGGAAAATCATCCTCGCCGCCGTGCGGCTCCGGTATTTTCCCAAAAAACCTTGCACAGACCCACCACGACCGGTAATGCCTGCGACTATGGGAACATCAGGCTCCCGAAGCCGGTACTATTAAAAATTGAATGTCATGGCTACAACAAATCATCTGCTCTCCAAAGGACAGAACAGTTCCGGCGAAAGCCAAATTGTTCTGCAAACCTATGTCCGCCACGGTTATCGCCTTCGAATCCAGTCCGGTATTTGGGTCAATCCCAAACGCTGGGGCAAGAAGAACAGCATCACAATCCCTACCATTCCCGGCAAGGAACAGGAAGAACTGCTTCGCAAAAAAGAGCTGCTTACCCCGTTTATCCCGACCGGATGATCCGCCTCACTTACGATGTATTCTCCGACATGGAGACTGAGCTTCGCGCATGGATTCAGGAGGAGATCAACAACGGCTACGAAGTTTGTCCCGCCGAGACTCTCACTCTCCGGCCCGACGGCAACGATCTCTTCACGATGGACGACTATCCGACCCGCCTCTACCGCTATCTCGACGACTTACTCACCTTTTTAACCGCATCAGCAGAATGGACACGAACGTATTGACCGCCGAGATTCTCTCGATGGTGGTCCCGAAGGTGGCGCTGATCGCCTACGAGAATCAGAACGGCCACGGCGACAAACACTATCTGGAAGCGCGCACCATCGGCGAGGACGGCACGATGGGAGCGGGTATGCCTGTGACATACGAATTCCTGCGAGAAATCTCCGAGACCTACGCCGGCAAGAACACCACCACGCCCTCGGGTACCGTCCCCGCCAACCTGCTCTATGCCGACACGCGCAAAGGGAGCGAGAGATATGTCTGGTGGAATCCGACCCGCAAACGGGTGATGTATTTCGCCGACAACCTTGGCGTTCCCGACGGCGAGTACCACGTTCCCGGCGTGATCTACGAGGCGGGCGAAGGACGGCTGAACATCTACGCTTTTACGAACGAAATTCCGAGCCCCGACACCATATTATATAACGGACCGTTCTTCAACACCACGAACAGCAGCGTCTGCCTTGGCTCGTCATCTTTGAAACGTCCGTCCTCGCCGACCTGGGCGCAGATACTCGGATTTTGGGAAGATAAGTTTTGGCGCACGAAGTTCATCCATCTGGGCGGCGGAGGGAATCCCACGAACGGCAATCTGGTGTTGGTCACCAAAGCCGCCGCCGACCGCCCGTTCGACGTGAACGAATTGAAGCCGTCCGGAAAAACCCTCAAATCGCTGCTCAAATGAAACGCATACATTATGTAGAGAAATACCTGCTCGACCCGCAGCACCCGGTGACGGTCAATCTCATCGGCGCGGGCGGTACTGGCTCGCAGGTCCTTTCGTGCCTTGTGCGCATCGACATGGCACTCGCGGGCCTCGGCCATCCGGGACTTCATGTCACGGTTTACGATCCAGACGAGGTAACGGCGTCCAACATCGGCCGCCAGCTATTCACTCCCGCCGACATCGGGCTGAACAAAGCTCAGTGCCTTGTCACCCGCCTGAACGCCGCCTTCGGGCTGAACTGGGAGGCGGTGGGCGAGAAGTTCCCAGTCAGGGTCAAGAACGCTACCGAGCGCAACCTCGCCAATATCTTCATCACCTGCACCGACAACATCGCCTCGCGCTTCAAGCTCGACGGCTTTCTGAACGCAGTATCTGTGAATCAGAAGAATGCCCACGGCATCGACCACCGCAGCGCGCTATACTGGCTCGATTTCGGCAACCGGCAGAATACAGGACAGGTGGTGCTCGGAACGATCATCGACGAGATCAAGCAGCCGACTCTCGAAGGAGCCGAAACCGCTGCCTTCCTGCCCAAGATCACCGAAATGCCCGGCTATGGCGAAACCAAAGACGACGACTCCGGCCCAAGCTGCTCCCTTGCCGAGGCTCTCGAAAAGCAGGATTTGTTCATCAACTCCACGCTGACCCAACTCGGCTGCAACCTCCTCTGGAAGATGTTCCGCCACGGCAAACTCGACCATCGCGGACTCTACCTGAACCTCGAAACATTGACAGTCAACCCGATCTATGTGTAATAGCAGATTGATTCATTTTTACACTTATTAAGATGACATATGTTTTTTACCTTTGCCTAATAGATAAACCGTTATGAAAACCGAAAAGATGAAAGATATCGTATTGAAGAATTATAAATGGTACGTCATTGGGCTTTGGGTGAT
>QMCD01003666.1_pt1 | contig 14170 bp, 16 predicted proteins | sample 1821841 | NCBI WGS metagenome assembly QMCD01 (sample SAMN01991225, study PRJNA193472) | Termite gut metagenome, whole genome shotgun sequencing project. | isolation source: worker | host: Macrotermes natalensis | reverse complement strand
TCGCAATGAAGACGCTTTCCAAGCGGGACGAAGTCTTGCGAAACTTGAAGGCTTGCTGTCGGGCATATCTTCGGGAGCGGCGCTTTGGGCGGCGGCGCACATTGCTTCACGTCCTGAAAACAAAGGGAAAAAAATCGTGGTAATTTTGCCTGACACCGGCGAAAGATATTTATCTACGGCTTTGTTTGAAGGATAAATTTTGCGGCTATGTTGAAAAGGTCTTTCTTTTTTAAAAGGGAAGACCTTTTTATTGTACATTCAATAACTTTTCAATGTCCGCTTCAAGTAATGTTGGTTCATAGGCCGGGGAGTAGCGGGCGTTGACATTTCCGTTCCTGTCAATATGAAATTTCCCGAAATTCCATTTGATGTCGTACTTTTTATTGCCAAGGGTAAACACCTTTACCATTTTCGCAAATGATTTTGACGCTTTGTTGTTCGTATCCTCCGGCGCTTGTTCCTTGAGCCAGACATACAAGGGATCGGCGTTCTTGCCGTTGACATCTATTTTGGCAAAACGGGGGAATGTCGTGCCGTGGTTCAAGGTGCAAAACTGTGAGATTTCCTCATCTGTTCCGGGGGCTTGGTTCATGAATTGATTACAGGGAAAGTCAAGAATTTCAAAGCCCTGATCCCTATACTTTTTGTACAGCGCTTCCAATGCGTCGTATTGCGGGGTTAGACCGCATTTGGTCGCTGTGTTGACGATGAGCAATACCTTGCCCTGATATTCGGACAGTGATACACTCTCGCCTTTGCTGCTTTTCACCGAAAACTGATAAACTGACATTTCTCCTCCTGAGCAGAAAACTTGTTTAAAGCACTAAGTTTTTTATCAAGAGGCTTGAGGAACCTCTCTTTATTACAGTATATCCGGTTATTTTTGATCTAACAAGCTGCATTTTTGTGCCGGAGTTTTTTGCGGGTTCTCACAGCTCCTCGCCATTCACCCTGCACTGGTATGTCCGGTACAGCTCCCCTCCCATCGGGGCATCCATGGAACACCACAGCTTGTCCCGGTCGAGCAGGAATGGCTTTTGCTCCGTGCCGAAGTCACAGTCGATAAAAGTCACGGAAGAGCGGGTATGCTCCTTTATCCCGTCGGGCAGTCCGCTGCCGTTTCGCCAGGGACCTCTGCCAAGGTAGACAGGGGTTTCCCCGTCCATAGTTAGGAGGCAGCGATGAAATATGAAGCCCCTCAGTCCCGAAAATCCCTCAACCCGCACTTTTCCGGTGAGTTCTTTGTACAAAGGATGTTCCGGCGATATGCACTCATTCACCGGAGCGGCGGCGGCGATAAAAGCGGGAACATGGTTCAATATGTGCAGATGACAGCCGCTGAAAAGAACTGTGGCGCCCCCGCAGATAAAATCGATATCCCCTTCAATATAACACTTGTCAAACAGGGCGATTCCGCTTTTCAGATAGAGGGTATCCTGCTCCCCCAGAAAACGGCAGTTCCTGAATTCCGTTGCGCACTCCTCCATCCCAAAAGCAGCCCCCCGCCGTTCTTCATAACCGATAGAAGCGTTCCAGCGGCTGCCTTTATTCCAGAACGTTATATTTTCAGCCCTGAATATGCGGCCTGCTGGATCGCCGCGGCCCGCCGGATCATCGTACTCCTTAGTGAGGCTGTCACTTGCGGCGGTCCTTCCCGCCTGAACAAGCACATTCCGCCTGATACCGTTGGTCAGCGCCGCGTATCCGGTAATAACAGTACTAAGCGGATCTGAACCAATAAGCGCAGCGTTTTTCTGAATAATAGCGAGCGGCCCCGCGTATGTACCGGGGTCAACATGGATGATGCCCCCTTCGGCGGGAAGAGCCTCCAAAGCCTTCGCGACAAAATCGCTTCCCGCATAGGGGACAGGGGGCAGTGGTTCAAAGGTAAACTGTGACTCATCTACAGCGGGGTAGAGAAAGGGATCGAAGCCTGCCTCTGCCGCCATCTCTTCGAGGGATTGTTCCGGCAGAAAAGGGAGTATCACGATATAGCTGAATATGACATGGGGGGAACTCGCTTCGGGATGGCGCAGCACAATCGAGTTTGCGGAATTGCATTCTGCGGGATTATATCCTGTCGGGTTTGCGGGACTGCGCTCTGTGATGGGACAACGGTTCTTCCACACCTGGATACCATCGATAAAAACAGTAAGCTCCGCCTCGCCGCTGTTCAGCCTTACCAGATCCAGCCTGTAGTGCCGCCATAGGGAGATATCCGAAAAAGCCGTTGTATCAAGATTGATCTGCCCTACCGAACATTTTATCTGGTTTGTCCTATTGTGCTGGATGGCAATCTCCCCGTTCCCTGTGCGCCACAGGCATTCAAACAGAGGCCAGGGCGCATATCCGCCCCGCTGATAAGAACCTCTCGCACTAAAAAGGACTGTCACCGCCGCTTCACCGCCGGAAAGCACCGCTTGTGCTTCGTCTGTATCACGGAATATATACATATACCCACTCCTCGCAGGTTTTTATTGTAGCCTATTCTTCCGTTTAAAAACAGACAGGTACTCGTGCGTTACCCATCACATCGTGCTAACTTATTCACTCTTTGCCATTATCCGGGGAAAGGAAATGAGATGCCCGCTCGTGGACATAAGCGTTATACTCTGTCATCGTCATATCTTTTGTTTCGTCATATATTTTAAGTCGGATAGCATGAATTTCACGGAGTGCCATCGGTTCATGTATAATCTCCGGGTCATTCATGTAATCATCAAGGGTTTTCATGATTCTCTGTTACCTCCGCTGGAGTATGGATAAACACCCGCTTGTATCCTTCGCGGGCATTGATATATTCTGTTTCAAAGATAGTCTTGTGCTTCACAATATGCCGAAAATTCAAACTCACAACACAATCAAGCCCGGCAACGGTTGCAGCGGCAATGTGGATTGCATCAGTAAAAAATTTCTTCGGAATAACACCAAATGATACATACACATCAGCAAGCTGCCTTATTTCATCACTTACCGGAATCACTGAAATGTTATAATCCGCAACAAGGGATTTCATTTGTTTTTGCCGTTCTGCATCTTTCGTCGCTTCCAGTTCTTGTATAACGTACTCCGAAGTAAAGGACTTAAACTTTCCAGCTCTTATTTCCTCAAATAGCCGTAAGGTATCCACTTTGTACCGCGGAGCATCATCGACAAAGGGGAAATTAAACATTGTGGTTTCAAGATAAATTCTCAGTACACCCATGCACAGTATAAGGCATTGATATGAGTTTTGCTTTGTTTTTTTTAAAATTTTTATAGCAGCCCACTCCTCGCGAGTCTACATCGTAGCCTATTCTTCCGTTTAAAAACAGACAGGGAACATCAAGTAGTACTTTTCCGACATTTCGGAATCCTGCATTGACCTCTGTAGGTTCAAATTTTATAGTAAACCTCGTTATGATAAAGGACTTCTTTGTTCGATTCAATACACTGCTTGAAAAGTGGATGCCCCTGCTGACCCCCAGCAGTGTTATTATCGGTTTTTTGCTTGGGGACCGGATATCTGGGTTTACCACGGCGGTAACAGTATTTTTCGCTTTCATGACTTTTTCCGGAGCATTGGGAATGAGTATACGGAATTTTGTCGATGTAGTACGAAAACCGCTGCCGATCTTTGTTTTTCTATTCTGCTTTCATATTGTTATTCCAGTGGTGGTACGGATTATCGCGGGAGCGGTCTTTCGTACCGAACCGGCATTCGTTACCGGACTGGTGCTGCTCTTTGCCATTCCCACCGCTGTCGCCGGGTATATCTGGACATCCATACATAACGGGAACGGTCCTCTGGCTCTAACCCTTATCCTGATCGATACGATGCTTGCGCCTCTGCTTACCCCCTTTACTGTTTCTTTTCTGCTTTCGGAATCCATACAGATAGACAGTACCGGAATGCTCATCTCGCTGGTGTGGATGGTGGTAATCCCTTCCATTGCCGGGGTGTGTATAAACGGGTTTTCCCGGGGAAAAATGCCTGCCGCGGTAACTCCCTATTTTAAGCCCTTAGCAAAGATAGCGCTGCTCTGCGTAATAGTTATCAATTCTGCACGGGTTTCCGGCTCAATCACTTCACTGGAGCCGGTTTTTCTCTTCCTCGGCTTCATGTGTCTAATCCTCTCGATTGCGGGTTTTCTGATAGGCAGGGCCGCTGGAAGACTGCTCCGTCTTCCCCGTTCCGACATGGTAACGGTTATCTATGCATCAGGACTGAGGAATATCAGCGCCGCTCTGGTGCTGGCGCTTAACTTTTTTGAGCCGCGGGCGGCTCTGCCGGTCATCACGGGGATAGTGTTTCAGCAAACCCTGGCTGCGGTTATGGGGAAAGTATTGATTCCAAAGCCGGAAAAATGAGGCCGATATAAGCATTGATATTGATATTGAAGATGAAAAACAGAAAAATATCCAAGTTTGTTTGAAAAACTGAAGTTTTGAAATGAATGCGTACCTTTTAGGTACGATAGTTCGCCAAAACAGGGAACAAATGCAAAGATTTCCGAGGTAACTAACCTGAACCGAAGGTTCGCAGTTTCCTAGAAAGTCTGATCCATAAAAAAACTGGCCACATCAAATAAACTGCATTAGAATAAGTATAATGAGATTCTGGAGGCAAACTCTAGGAGTCCCAAAAACAAATTCAAGGAGATCGTTATGTCTGGTGTTCCGTTGATTATCGTTTTTGTGCTGGCTATTGTTGTTATGATTCTCGCTATTTCAAAATTAAAAATCCATCCTTTTCTGTCGATTATGGCAATTTCTCTGCTTTTCGGACTTGTGGCAGGTATTCCGTTGGTGAGTACCACGGTCGATGGAAGAGTCAGGGATGGAATCGCCACCGTCATAGGCGCAGGCTTTTCTGGTACTTTTACCAGTATCGGTATTGTCATTATTCTTGGTGCGCTCATTGGAACCGTATTGGAAGCCACAGGCGCGGCGTTTAAACTCGCGGATATGGTAATTAAACTGGTCGGTCCCAAACATCCTGTTTTGGCAATGCAGCTTATGGGATGGGTAGTTTCGATTCCTGTTTTTTGCGACTCTGGCTTTGTTATTCTTGACCCCATCAGAAAAGCCCTGGTAAAGCGCACAAAGGTAAGCAGTGTTTCAATGACTGTGGCGTTGTCCACCGGCCTTTACGCTTCCCATGTTTTTATTCCTCCCACGCCGGGGCCTATTGCCGCCGCCGGGAATCTCTTTGGCGCAAATGTGAATCAGTATCTTCTCCTTGTAATGGGACTCGGTCTGCTTGTTTCCATTCCAGCCCTCATCGGTTCCTTCTTCTTTTCGGGATATATTGGGAAAAAGATAAAATCCTCGGAAGATATAGAACTTGATTCCGCTACAAAAACCTATGAAGAAATTGTTGCAAGTTATGGGAAAATCCCTAATGGTTTTCTTTCTTTGGCTCCGATTATCGTTCCTATTATCCTTATGGCGCTCGGTTCAATCGCCGCAATGGCAAAATGGACAGGCTTTGCGTTCAGTATTTTCAGTTTCCTTGGAACTCCCATTATCGCACTGGGCGTGGGCGTTCTCTTTGCGGTTTGGCAGATTGCCTCGGTTAAGAAGCTGGATAAATTCTACGATGTAACAAACGAAACATTGAGGATCGTGGGCCCCATTCTTTTCATCACTGCGGCGGGCGGAGTTCTAGGACGTGTAATCGCCAGTACCAGCCTTGTGGCTTTTATCACCGAAAACATCGGATCAATCGCCACTATCGGGATACTTTTCCCATTCCTGCTTTCCGCGATTCTAAAAACCGCTCAGGGTTCTTCCACTGTCGCTCTGGTTACAGCTTCCAGCATTTGTGCGCCTCTCCTCGGTTCCCTCGGTCTTGATTCGCCGGCTAGGACGGCGCTGGCTGTAATGGCCATCGCCGCCGGTGCAATGACGGTATCTCATGCAAACGATTCCTACTTCTGGGTAGTTACCAACTTCGGAGGTATGAAGCCGGATCAGGGTTACAAGACACAGACCGCTGCCACTTTAGTTGAAGGCCTGTGTTCAATGGTAGGCGTTATTATACTTTCGTTTATTCTGTAGCGGATATAACCCTTTTTATCTTAAATGCCGGACTGACGCCCGGCATTTTTTGTCGGTATGTTTTTCCCTCACCTGACAAAGTTTCTCCAATAAAGTATAGTTATGATATGGAAAAAAAAAGCATTTTTCAGCGCTTAGTTTCGGAACTGCCTCTTGAGGAACGGATGACGCTCCTGAAAAAAATGAATTCTCAGTCCAGTCTTTCTAAAGAGCCCTTATATCCCAAAGAAGAGGAATCCAATGATTTTGACCTGGGCGCTTGGTTTGAAAAAATGCCTTGGTATATGCGTTTGTGGTATTTTTTCTTGGGTTTGTTAAAAAGTTCCAGTCCGGAAAAGGTGTATAAAGATAAGTTGATCGCGAAAATTGGGACCGCGATAAATAGCCAAAGTCCCGGTTTATTTGATTATCACGATTCCATGCTGCTTCCGGAATTCTACCAGCTCCTTTTGGCTTTGAAAGATGCTTCCCGCTTTTTTTATAACGCGCTTGATGTAAGCGTGAATCGGGACAAAGGCGCTTTCTTTTCGTTTTTAACATCGCTGGAAATGAGCGATATATATCAGCGTTTAACCAATGAAACTAACCCTCAATTATTGATGCAAGAATTTCCTAACGCGCCTAATTCTGAACTTGCCGAGAGAGCTTACAAAAATCTTGATGATATTTTTTCTTCAATTGATGATAACGAACGAGGCGTTATGTACTACAATGCGAGAACCTTGCAGTGTTTAAAGGAACTTTCATCGTTTTTGTTTGACCGCCTCCTGATGGCTTTCAACTTTGAACATTCAATGGAGGGCCATGTTTGTTCGGCAAAATTGGTAAAAGAACAGCTTATCAGCCTGAACAATATCTTGTATTCTTTTTCCGGCACTCCGTCTATCAGTCTGCTGGAATCGCTTTTTGTGTTTGTTCTTCAAGAACAAATGGGCAATACCGAATTCGATGTGGAAGCGGAAACAAAACTGTTACTTGTTCAGGCTGAAACAGCTTTGAAAACAATCCGTGATTTTAACAAAGATGTTCCGCTCACAAAAATTCTCCGATGCACATTATCTGATATTAATTTTGTTCCGCGGGCAATATCCGGCGGCGAAGATTGGTTTGCGGTTTACAAGGAATATTGGAAAAAACAAACTGATGAACAATTTTTGACTTTTAAAAAACAACAGAAGAAAGTTAATCTGGATCGTTTATTCAGCACTTTTTTGAACAACGTTTCTCTTTCTTCTTTTCCTAATATATATTCCGAATCCGATCCCGAAGGAATTCCGGCAAGCGGCGTTATGAGCCTTTCCTTCTTGTCGGCATTTTATTCGGAAGTGTTTTTAACTATTATTAACAACGCGCTGCGTGCTATTCTTTTAGACGGAGAATTTTTTAAGCGGGAAAACCGGACTGTTTTCACCGAAGCGTACAACAGCCTTATGAAAATTGATGAAACAATCAAAAAATTCAGAAGCAATGTATCCGCCGAAGGCGATTACGGAAAACGATTTATTCTGGCGAAAAATGAAATAACGTCTTTGCCGATTAAAAGAAAAAAGATTCAGCTTGTAACCCAGGATGTAAACGAAGAAATTCAAAAGATAATCGACAATACGCAAAACGCGATTAAAACGATGATCGATGTTTTAGAGGGAATAATCAAAAGTGAACCCGGAAGCCGGTATGATACCTTAAGCAATATTTCGTTGATGCCTCATGTTAAGGGACAGCCTTTTATCGAAGCGGTGACATTAAGTAAATCGAAACTTGAAGAAGCGTCTTCGCTTTTGAAAGAAGTAAATCTTTTGGAAGCGGAACAAAATGCAAAATTGTGATATAACTTGATTATAGAGGCTGTTGCAAAACTCCAGTTTTTGCAATGCAACAGCAACCTTTAAAAAATGCATGTTTCGCAGCCTTTAGGCGAGAAAATGCAGGAGCTTGGGCAAAACTAACCGAGTTTTGCAACAAGCTCACTTGATAATAAATCAATGTGTTTTATAATTTCAGCGGCGGCCATGTAGGCGCAGGATTTGAATAACATGATTTACAGAAGAGCCGAATACGGCGACCTTGCGGAATTACTCCGGCTGTACCGGCAGCTCGAAACCGGGGAGACGTCCTCCGCTTCCAAAGATGAGAACGAGAACTTGTCCGGGGCAATCGCTCACGTTTGGGACCATGTTCAAGGGAAGAAAGAATACGCGTATTTTGTTGCCGAAGAAGCGGGGACGCTTGCCGGAAGCTGCAACATAACGATTATCCCCAACCTGACCCGCGGAGGAAGGCCCTTCGGCGTTATCGAGAACGTTATTACCGACAGCAGCCACAGGCGGCGGGGAATAGGAAAAGCCCTTATTGAAATGGCTGTTGCATATGCCAAAGAGTCAAACTGTTATAAAGTACAGCTCCTCAGCGGTTCGGAAAGAACCGGTGCCCACCGGTTTTATGAATCCCTCGGTTTCAGCGGAACCAGCAAAAGGGGATTTGATATGCGGCTGTAAGCGGCTGACAAAAAAGACACGCCATCTGCAAAGTCAGACCTTCGTGTTGAAATAGTTATTCGGACAGCCCCCATGACCAAAACAGAGATTTATGCTATCCTGAGTAAAAGCACAAGGAAACAAGATGAACGTTAAAGATTCGTGGAAAATACGCGTCGCGGACGCGCTTAATAGAGCGGCAGCAGAAGCCGGAATCGAGGCAAATATACAGGCTTCGGATATTATCGCGGAAATTCCTCCCATGCCGGAACTCGGCGATTTAGGATTTCCCATGTTTAGTTTTGCAAAACTGTTTAAGAAAGCTCCTCCGCTGATAGCTGCCTCTGTTGCGGAAAAACTCTTATCAAATCCGGAAGCGCAAAAGATCGGGACACCCGCCGCGCAAGGCCCCTATATCAATGTCCGGCTTAACCGGAAAGAAATTGCCGCTCAAATTCTGGATGCCGTCCTCAACGAAAAAACACGGTACGGCAGGCCCGGAAACATGGACAACACCAGAATCATGGTAGAGTTTTCAAGTCCCAATACCAATAAGCCCCTTCACCTGGGCCATCTGAGGAATGATGTTTTGGGCGAAAGTATTTCCCGAATCCTTGCCGCCTGCGGCGCCGAAGTCCGCAAGGTGTGCATCATCAATGACCGGGGCGTGCATATCTGTAAATCGATGCTCGCTTACAAGGAATACGGCGAAGGGAAAACGCCCGAATCGGAACAGATTAAGAGCGATCATTTTGTGGGCAAATGGTACGTCAAGTTTAACGAGATGAGCAAAGCCGGTCCCGCGGCCGATGAGCGGGCGCAGGAAATGCTCCGCGAATGGGAAGCGGGCGACGCGGAAACGGTTGCCCTCTGGAAAAAGATGAACGGCTGGGCCGTGAACGGCATGAAGGAAACCTACGAGCGGACCGGCATTTCCTTTGATCAATATTATTACGAAAGCCAAACTTACCTTGAAGGCAAAGACGAAGTGCTGAAAGGCCTTGAAAAAGGAATCTTCTACAAGGAAGAAGACGGCGCCGTTTGGATCGATCTAACCGAGGAAAAGCTCGATAAAAAAGTGCTTCTCCGAAAGGACGGAACATCGCTCTATGTTACGCAGGACATTGGAACCGCGATTTCCCGGCACCGTGACTGGGAGTTTGACCGCCTCGTGTATGTTGTGGGCTCGGAACAGAACTATCATTTTCAGGTACTCTTTACGATACTCAAGAAACTCGGCTTTGAGTGGGCAAAAAATCTGTATCATCTCTCTTATGGGATGGTAAATCTTCCCCACGGAAAAATGAAAAGCCGCGAAGGAACGGTTGTTGACGCGGACGATCTTCTCGATAATCTTGCGGAGATGGCCCTTGCGGAAATCCGGGAAAAAGACCGGGAAGAAGCCGTCGGCGACAGCGCCGGTGTTTCGGAAAAAATCGCCTTGGGCGCGCTGCATTATTATCTCTTGTCTGTCGATCCCGTCAAGGACATGCTTTTTAATCCCGAAGAATCGCTTTCGTTTAACGGAAACACCGGACCTTATCTGCAATACATGGGCGCGCGTATTTCTTCCATGCTGCGCAAGGCCGACGGGACTGCCGCCTCCAATGGAACTATAAAACCGGAACTCCTCACGGAAGACGCCGAATGGGAACTCATCAAAACGATAGAAGCATACCCGGATGCCGTAGCCAATGCCGCCGCAAAAATGAATCCCAGCTTCCTCACCGCCTATCTCTATGAACTTTCCAAAGGATTCAGCCGTTTTTATCATGATTGTCCCATATTGAACGCCCCGGAGGAAAACCTTGCCGCCGCAAGATTGGCCCTGTCCAAGGCAGTCCTCGTGATTCTCAAGGATGCCCTCAATCTTGTGTGCATCCCATTTTTGGAAGCGATGTAGAGGCAATTAAGCGTTTTAAACATTATGAGGGGCGGGTTCCTGCCTGCGGAGTATTTTGCGGCGGGATGCCCGATGTATGCCAAAGAAAAGAACCTCTATACTATGTGTAGACTGAAAATACAGGTTGGGGTATGAACCACAAGGCATGTATAATTTCTGGATTACTATCCTAAAACTTGTTATATCTTCTATGTTTTAGAATATTTTTATAAAAAAATATATTTTTCAAAGATTATTATATTGTAATCCAAAAAATTATCATTTCTATATAGTTTTTGGAATATAGCCCAAAAACTCTTGTAATAATTTGATTTTGATTATAGTATGTAATAAAGAGGTTTTTATATGATAGAAAGACCAGAATATATAAAAAGACTTCTGCCGTTTAAGGACAAAAATATAATCAAGATTATCACTGGAGTGCGGCGCTGCGGTAAATCATCATTGTTTGCATTGTATCGGCAGGAATTGAAACGTATGGGGGTTAAACCAGAACAAATTCAGAACATCAATCTTGAGGATTTGGACAACGAGCATTTGAAAGATTATCACCATCTATACAAACATATAATGAAAAACCTTATCCCCAACTGTAACCGCGCTTGTACTTTGGCAAAAATAATCATTTAATTTGGCAAAAACGGCAAAATTTGGCGTGTTTTATGGTGTCTTATCGATTATTATCGTGCAGATTTTGTTCGCTTATGAACCTTCTCACTGATTCACGGTTGATACTAATTTGTTTCTCTTTTTTGATTATTTCCACAATTTCTTTACAATTTTTACGTTGTTCAAGGTATAAATCTTTTATATAGATTTCAAGTTTGTTTTGCCATATTACACCTCTTTTTATTCTGTGTTTTCCCATGATAAAACCTCCTTATAAGTTGCAGTTTTTAGAACAAAAATGCTTCAAATCGTGGTGTGTAATACACCAGTTATTTTCATCATCCTTGTATGCGGAAAGTTCCTTTCGCCGAATTAAGCGATAAATGGTTTGATAGCTCACTACAAAGAAATCCGCTGTTTCATTGACGGAAAGAATGGCGGGAAGATTTTCAATCATCTTGATAGCGGTATTGCTCAACATAAAACTACCTTTAAAGACCCTTCTCTCCGAAACTGAAAGCACCAGAAAAGCCCCGGAGAGAAGGGAGAAAAAAACTACAGAATAGACGCCCAGCAGATCGCGTCAACGATGGGAACGGGGAACGGTTTTGATTTTCCGTAGAGTTCCCACGCGGAGGGATTTTCAATCTTTACGGCTTTTGAGAAAAACGGAAGCGGCGCAAGTTGTGCGTCAATATCATCAATGGCGCAATAAGGGAGCCAGTGGGGCGCATCCAACGCAATGGCGCACACTTTGCCGGATGGGATAACGGGTGTTTCTTGCTTGGCTTTGTAATCGTAATATGTGGATGCCAGGCGGTGAAGTGTGAAGCCGGGGAAGTGAATCACATTATCTGTTACAGAAAGATTGAGGGCGCCGGTTTGCTGTTTGAGTATCTGAGCGATAACGAGATTGAAGGTATCGGAGTTCACAAGGACGGCAAGGTTATTGCCGAAGCTGTTACCGCGCGCTTTGTCTCCCATTGCAAGACAATCTTTGATGATGTCAGCGAGAGTAATTGCGCCGTCATTCCACAATTTGGCTATTGCGTGGGTTTTGGTTGCTCCAAAGTCTGCGGTATAGAGTTCGGAGTGATCGGCCAATGCGCCCCGGACAGAGTATTGAATCTTTCCGGTGAGAGATTGAGCCGCGAGGGCTTCGGTCGTGGCGTGGGTAGTTTTGCGGAGGCGGTCAACCTTTTGGTCGATTTCAGCGTCTGCGTTAGCGGTGAGTCCGGCCGCGATGAGGTCGTTAAGGTCTGATGCGGTCAGCTTCATACTGACTTCAATAGGGAACGGCTCATATCCGGCAGCGCCTTTTTTGTCGCTTAAGGGGACGGCTTGTGCTCCCCGCTGAATGACCGGAACGTTTTTCACTTCTTTGGGAAGGTCTTTAACCGCAATGATTGAGCGGGGATAATTTGTCCGTTTGGTTTCCGGGTAGATCAAGTCCATGATGGGGCTTTTGATTTCCGGGAGGCGTTCAAGCCTGGTGATGTTTTGGTCAAGTGAAAAATACTTGGCAAGGTCTAATGTCTGAATGGTCATGATTTTTGCTCCTTACACAAAATAGATATGGCTCTGTTTTTGGACGGCCGCGAGTTCGGCAATAGTGAGAACATCGCCGTTTGCTTTGACAACAGCGGACCCGTCAAAAGTTCCGTGAAGCAAGACTGCTGCGCTGGTTGTTTTTTCGGTGATGGGTTCAAGGGCGATGCAGGCAGCCCCGGAGTTGTAGGCTTCAAATGTTCCGGTCGTTTCATCCAGTGACAAAAGACCGTTCACTTTGCATACGGTTCCCGCTTTGATTTTTCCTGCGATAATGACGGCAGGGTGTCCGTTGGTAAGACCGGTGTCTTCGGTTTTGATTTTCATAGTATGGATACTCCTTTTATCCTTTGTTTCGCAAACGGCTGTAATCACGCTTGCTGTGTCCTTGTTCATCAAGATCGTTCAAGTTAAGCATTCCGGTTTGTACTGCCGGAGGGATGGCTTGTACGACACGGATGAGCGCGTCCATGACGGGCATCGTTTCAATCCCGCCTGAACCGTCTGAAAGATCGATAGTCTTTCCCTGATCAAGGGCTCCGGCTATCTTCAAGAACCGTTCCTGCTGTACTCTAATGATTTTCGATTCGTTCATGGCGGTTTTTAATCGTTCGATGTCTGCTTCTGTCTTTTGTCTCACAGAATCGGACAAGGCAAGTTCCCGTTCTTCGAGTTCTTTCTTGAGCCGTTCATTTTCTTCTTTCAACTTTTCTGCTTCTTCTTTGGTCACGCTGGTATGCTCCTTGTTTTGGTTTGTGTCATCGGAGAGATTGAACTCTCTGGGGGATGGCAGAAAGACAAGGCCTTCGGTATCCGAAGCGTCGATACCGAGCGGCTCTTGTATCTCTGCGATGAGGTCTTTTATTGCCGGGGGTTCCTGACCAAGATAGGCGAGATGATGAAGATACATCTTCCCGTCTTTGGCCCGCTGTTTTGCACCGATGGAAACGTCGGGGTAATACCCGGAATCAACGGCATTGGCGAGAAGGTCGTGTTCCTCAATATCCGCATAGAGAGTTTGTCCTTCAGGGTCGCTATAGACGGAGACGACATTTCCCATGCGCGGGGATGAAGCGTTTGCATCATGGCCGAACTGAATCGGGACGCGGTGTATTTCGGGGAATGTCTCCGCTATTTCCCTTATGTCTTTGGCTGTTACGGTTTTGGGTTGTTCTTTTGTGCCGTACACTCCGGCTCTGGCTATTTCTCTTTTTCTTGTTCTCATATTACTTATTAAAACAGGCAATAACACGGTTTACTCTGAGAAAGTCTAAGGGATGATCAAAAAGAAATTGTATTGAAGTCAGATATGATATAATCAAAGTGTTAGATGCGGAGGGAGTACTATGTTTTGGACGGTAAAACAGACGGCATTATTTTTAAATCTTAAACATCATCAGGTATATTATCTGCTTACAATGGGATACATTGAGGCCGTACAAGTTGGTAATGTATGGCGCATCATACCTGACAGTGCGCGAGCTTATAGCGCAGAAAAACGTGCGGCGTAAAAGCCCTGGATGAGGGCTTGTTGTATCATTTCACGATTTTTCTTTGATGAGCGTTTCTACCTATTGAAATTTCGTTGAAATGG
>QMCD01001483.1_pt1 | contig 14170 bp, 12 predicted proteins | sample 1821841 | NCBI WGS metagenome assembly QMCD01 (sample SAMN01991225, study PRJNA193472) | Termite gut metagenome, whole genome shotgun sequencing project. | isolation source: worker | host: Macrotermes natalensis | reverse complement strand
CCTGGATTTTGCTGTTTTTTGTGCTATGGCTGCATAGGGAGAAACGAGCCGTCTATATTACCGGCTTTATTCCCGCGCTCGTCACGCTGCTTACCTGTATCGCCTCGCCGGTAAACGGCTATTGGCGGTATTATCAGCCCATCCTCATGATGCTGCCGATGATCTTCATATGGACGGTTTGCGCGGTATACAAAGAAAAAGCGCCGGATACGCCGGCGCGGACTTGATGCGGCCGAACTGTTTACAGGCGCATGCCGCCGTCGACGCGCAGCGCCTGTCCCGTTATATACGTTTACGCGCACGTTGCCCCCGTTCATCGCAAATTCCTTTGCCCAGGTCTTGGTCAGCCCGATCAGCCCGGCTTTAGATGCGGCGTAATTGGGCTGGCCGATATTGCTGTATTCCGCGACGACCGACGATATGTTGATGATGGAGCCCGTCTGGTTCGCCTGCATATGCGGGCCGATATGCCTGGTTAAATAAAACGCGCCGTTTAAATTGACGTTTATGACGTCGAGCCACTGCTCGTCCGTCATCCTGCGCGTCGTCTTATCGCGGGTGATCCCGGCGTTGTTGATTAGGATATCGATCGGTAACCGATGATTAATGCGAATTCCTGTAGGGGCGAACTGTGTTCGCCCGTGGTGTATGGCGGGCGAACACAGTTCGCCCCTACAGGTTAGTGAATTAATCATCGTTTGCTTGGCGCTTTCATGCGGTTGGGGCGTTTATTCGCCCGGCGACGCGCGGCTCGGCGCTCATATAGTCGAGGTTAATATTATAGAACGGATCGCCGCGTTTAAGAATATTGCGGCAAACGTCGTAGCTGCGTACCAAATCGCCCTTTGGCGCTTCTGCGGAAACCGCCCCTTGCTGGCGCAGCTTCGCGAAAGGCGTATAAACGTTCCAAAGACCTTTCCTAAGCAATCGCAGGCAAAATTCCACGTCGCTGCCGATCTTGACAAACGACTCGTCAAACATGCCCGCGTCCATGAATACCGTGCGCTTAACCAAAAGGCAGGCGCCCGATACGGCGCTGACGTTGCGTACCGCGTTGGAGTACAGATTTTGCAATAGCGGACAGTCGCTCGTATCCTCAAGGCCTTTGCAAACGCTGCCGTCCGTTCCGCCGAGTCCTATGACTACGCCGCAATGGCGCAAAAGCCCGTCGTGTCCGATGAGCTTTGCTCCGACGGCCCCAATCTCTTGACGCTGTGCATGTTCGAGCATGGATTCGATCCAGTCGGGCGTTATCGCCTCGACGTCGGAGTCCATAAAGAGCAGATACTCCCCCGCCGACACTTTCGCGCAAGCATTCGCGGCGCTCGCGGCGTTAAACGGCGGGTTGAAAACGCGAAATCCGATGCCCTCTTTTTCAAAGCGCGCAGTTTGGCGCTCGGCGTCCAACGCATCTCCGACGGCATAGGGCAATATCTCGCGGTTCGAATACGTCGTACGCTCGATAAACGAGCCGATGCAGCGTTCCAGTAGGGCCGCGCTGCCCTTGTCCCGCAAAATAACCGAGATTAACGGCCTCCCTTTTATCGGATAGCGTACTCTGCGGCTGCCCGGAAAAAGGCCCGGATCCGCCAGAATAGCCGCCCCCCGTAAGATTTCGCCGTTATGCTTTAGCAACGCGCCGGATTCCTCTCGGTTATGATAGAGTATCTTCGGTACATGTGCGATGTTTTTTGCGATACGAGACGCGCGCAGGACGAGATCGTATTCGTGCGCGCCTTCAAAGCTCTCCATTAGCCCTCCTGACGCTTGATATAGCGCAAGGCTCATCAGCGCCGGCCGCCCGGTATAAGGCAGGCTCATGAGCGTGTCGGGACTCCAGTCGGGCTTGAAAAGCGGCTCCTTCCGCTCGCCTCCTAAAAGCATATCCTCGTCACCATAGACGAAATCCGCACGATGCTCGTATATGGCCTCTACGAGCGAATAGAGCGCATAAGCGGCCAAAACACCGTCTTGCTCCATAAACATCAGATATTCACCGCTGGCCGCCTTAACAGCCTCATGCGCGCTTCTGGCATAGCTATAATTGGAGCGTTGCGGAATATGGCGTACCTTATCGTAGTCCTCGAGCAGATATTTATTGTACTCCCGCTCCCGGGAGCGGCTGGCGTCCGGGAACAGCAGCTCCCAGTTTGTGTATGTCTGAGCTTGAAGCGAGGCGACTATTTCGGCAATATTCTTCTTTTTAGGGTTGCAAAGCGGGCATATAACGGATACCCGGGGCATATCGGCAAATACGCGGCGCCGCTGCTTGTCCAGCTCCTTCTGGTCGGGTTCCGATTCCCGGATAAACGCTCTATAGCGCAGCTCGTCCTCCGGCTTCGCGCCGTAGAACCAGTCTTCGAGCTTTTTTAGAAGCGTCGGCGCGGCCTTTTCCATGTTATTTATAAGCAATCTATTCATAGCTCACCTAGCCTCGTTTGTTACGCCGTAGGGGCCGCAGTTCTCTAAGGCCCGCGTCTCACAATTCCGTGACTCTGCGGTCTGCGTCCCCTACAAATCATAGTATGGCTGGAAGGTATTGGTTTTTATACCTGTATTCACGCAAAATTCGCGCGAAAATCTAAGCGGCGCTTGCCAGAGCGCACTGCAAGCCCTATAATAAGCAACGATATGATGTTTGAAGCGAACGAAGTCGAATACGAATACAGCGAACACGAGCGCGCGCTCGCGGGCGTAACGCTCTCGATAAATCGCGGGGAGTTCCTCGCGGTCATCGGGCGCAACGGCTCCGGTAAGTCGACGTTCGCGAAGCTATTAAACGCGCTGTTAGTCCCTTCGCGCGGCGAGCTTCGCGTTATGGGGCTCTTGACGGCGGACGAAAGCAACGTGCTTAAAGTCCGGCAAATGGCCGGAATGGTCTTTCAAAATCCGGATAATCAGCTCGTTACGACGATCGTCGAGGAGGACGTCGCCTTCGGCCCGGAAAATCTGGGCGTGCCGAGCGCTGAAATCCGCGCGCGCGTAGACGCGGCGCTCGAAAAGGTCGGCATGACAAAATACGCCAGGTACGCCCCGCACATGCTCTCCGGCGGGCAAAAGCAGCGCGTCGCGATAGCTGGAATTCTCGCGATGCGGCCCGACGCCGTCATCTTCGACGAATCGACGGCCATGCTCGACCCGAAGGGCCGCCGCGAGGTTATGAGCGCGCTGACGCAATTACACAGCGAAGGGATAACCGTAATCCTCATTACGCATTTTATGGAAGAGGCCGCCCAGGCGCAGCGCGTACTGGTATTCGAAAACGGCCGCCTCGCTTTGGACGCTCCCCCTCGCGAATTATTCAAGGACGCGAAGCGGCTCTATGAGCTTGGCCTTTCCGTGCCGCATGCCGTCGAGCTGCGCGAAATACTTAAAGACGCCGGATTCGACGCGGGCAGCGCGCTGAACATGGACGAAATGGTGGAGGCGCTATGCCGATTGTTGCCGAAAAACTGACATACGACTATTCCCAAGGCGGGCTTGGCGTAACGCACGCGCTTAAGGGTGTCGATTTGACGATCCCGGACGGTTGCGTATACGGCATTATCGGGCATACCGGCTCCGGCAAAAGCACGCTCGTACAGCACTTCAACGGGCTTTTGCAGCCGCATTCCGGGCGCGTTCTGGTCGATTCGCTCGACGCGTCCGATAAAAAGCTGCTTCCGCAGATTCGCCAAAAGGTCGGCATGGTTTTTCAATATCCCGAATACCAGCTTTTTGAAGAAACGGTCTTCAAGGACGTCGCTTTCGGGCCGATGAACCACGGCGTTTCGGGCGAGGCGCTCAACTTCGCCGTAAACGAGGCTCTGCTGCTCGTAGGGCTGGAGCCGGATCTTTTCGCGTCCAAATCCCCATTCGAGCTTTCCGGCGGCGAAAAGCGGCGCGTCGCACTCGCGGGCGTGCTATCGATGCATCCGAAGGCGCTAGTGCTCGACGAGCCCATGGCGGGCATGGATCCGCAAGGCCGGGAGCTCTTCTCGCAGCTTATACGCCGCTTGAAGGCGGACGGGCGCACGCTCGTCGTCGTATCGCACCACATGGACGAAATCGCCGAAATCTGCGACTATATCGCCGTTTTAAACGAGGGTGAGGTCGTACTAAACGGGACGCCCTCGGCTGTATTCGCGGACTTAGAGCTGCTTTCGCGCTATTCTCTCGACGCCCCCTTCGCCGCGCTCATGGCGCATAAGCTGCGCGAGCGCGGATTTCGTATCCAAAACGCCGTAACGGTTAAAGAACTAGGCGCATCCCTAATAGCGGAGCTAAAACGATGCTGAAAGATATAACGCTAGGCCAATACTACCCCGGCGAATCGCCGATACACGCGCTCGACCCGCGCGCGAAGATACTTTTGACGATCGCGTACATCGCTGCGGTTTTCGTGGCGCAAAGCTACTACGGGTTCCTGATACTTCTAACGCTTGTTTTGGGAGCCGTTATATTAAGCTCGATTCCCGTCGGCTTTTTCGTTAAAACGCTAAAGCCGCTGCGGTGGATCATATTGTTTACGTTCATTTTAAACGTGTTTTTCGTACCGGGCGAGAGCGTGATATTCTCGTGGTGGATAATAACGATCACGCGCGAAGCGCTTGAACGTGCGATTTTCCTCGCTATACGCCTCGTTTTGCTCATATCCGGGACGTCTCTCCTGACGCTTTCGACGTCGCCAATTTTGCTTACGGACGGCATCGAGCGCCTGCTTTCGCCGCTTAGCCGATTTCGCTTTCCCGCACATGAGCTCGCGATGATGATGACGATAGCGCTGCGCTTCATCCCTACGCTTTTAGAAGAAGCGCAAAAGATTATGAAGGCGCAGCTTTCGCGCGGGGCGGACTTCGAATCCGGCAATCCCGTCAAGCGCGCGAAGAACCTTGTGCCGCTGCTCGTGCCGCTTTTTGTCTCTGCATTCCGGCGCGCGGAGGAGCTTGCTCTCGCGATGGAGGCGCGCTGTTACCACGGCGGCGAGGGCCGCACGCGCATGCGCGTTTTGCGCTACGAGCATAGGGACTTTATCGGCTTTGGCGTGATGGCGGCGTTCATCGCGGCGATTATTGTTTTGGGGCGGTAGGGGACGATGGCAATCGTCCGTTGCCATAACGCCGACGGTTGAAAAACGGGCGGATTGCCATCCGCCCCTACAACAATCAATAACTTTAGGAGAAACAAACTATTTGAAAAGCACACAATACAGCAAACCTATATTTCTATACGTAATCTCCGCTCTTTACATGTTCGCGCTTATCTCCGTCATACTGCTAAAATACGGCCTGGAAACCGGCTTGGGCTCGCTGAATCTAACCCCGTTTCAATGGGCTGCATATCCCAAAGCTATGGCGTTTGACAACATATTCGGCAACGTCGCTTTCTTCGTGCCGTTCGGAGTGCTTTTCCCGTTGGTGTTTCGCAAGCTGAACGCGGGAAAAACGATTTTGGCTGGCTTTCTTTTGAGCCTGCTCTTTGAGATAATACAGTATGTAACGGATACCGGCGGGGCCGACGTGGACGATTTAATTTTGAATACCTGCGGCGTCGCCTTGGGCGCGCTAATATTTCTATTGCTGAAAAGATTTACGTCAGACGAAGCGAAATTGCGGCGCAGCGGTTTGATTTTTGTTATAGTGTTCGGGACGATAGCGTCGGCAATTTTTCTATTTGGATGAAACCGGGCGTATCGCTATCCGCCTTGCTGCCGTAAGAATAAAAGCTAGGAGAAATATTGTGAAATCATTCCTGTCTACTTTTGTCGTTTGCTTAATTCTATGCGTGGTCATAATCTTCTTTTTGGGCGGGCTGCTTTCGAGCGGCGGCGGATGGCCTCTCATCCTCCTCATCGCGCTGCTAATGACGATTTTAATTCGCGTTATCGCAAGCCTTGACGCCAGAATCGAACAGCTGGAAGAGAAGCTGGGGATGTCGTCCGTGGAAAAGCCGGGCGAAGCTGAAACATCGGAAGTCAATATCCAAAACGAGTGGGAATAAAGTATTGCGCATAAAGCTGACAATCGAATACGACGGCACGCATTACTGCGGCTGGCAGCGCCAACCAAACGGCGTTACGATTCAGGAAACGCTCGAAAAGGAGCTTTATAAGCTCACGGGCGAAATGATCGCTTTGCATGGCTCCGGGCGCACGGATTCCGGAGTACACGCCTTTGGCCAAGTCGCACACTTCGATACGAGCTCCCGCATACCTCCCGAAAAGTTTTGCTATGCGCTTAATACCGGGCTGCCGCGCGATATCCGCGTACAGGCCTCGGAAAGCGTACCTGACGACTTTCACGCGCGGTTTGGCGCGAAGGCCAAGCACTACCGCTACACGATGCGTCTCGCCCCGCACGCGGGCGCAATTAATCGCAACTTCGAATTGCATATTCACGAAAAGCTAGATATCGACGCCATGCGCAAAGCCGCGCAGCTTATCGCCGGGAAGCACGACTTCGCGTCCTTCGCCGCTTCAGGCTCCGCTATCGAAGATACCACGCGCGTAATCTACCGCTCGGAGCTGGCCAGTTTGGAATCATATCTTATATATGATATAATTGGAAACGGGTTCTTATATAACATGGTGCGCATTATCGTGGGTACGCTGCTGCATATCGGTAAAAACTCGCTCCCGCCCGATCATATGCAAAGCGTCATCGCTGCGAAAAACCGCGCCGCCGCCGCGGATACCGCCCCGGCCAAAGGGCTTGCCTTGATGGAAGTGTTTTATGACGTTTTTTTATAAATACTGCCTCGCGCTCCTCGTCGCCTTATGCTTGGCGGCGCTTTACGCTTGCGCCTTATCTGTAGAAAATCCCGAAGCGGCCACGGGCTCAGACAACATCCAGTGGGACGTTATACCGACGGTAGACGGCGACGCGCCGTCCGTATCCGACGACATTATTCGCTTTTTTACGGAGCAATCACCTGAAGATTTCGCCGTGCGCTTTGCCGACGGCGCGCTCGAAAGCTGCGTACGCGAAGCTTTGGACAACTTCGATGGAGATCTATTGCTCTCCGATCTTCATAAGATAACCGAGCTGCACATAACGGGCGTCGCCGCCGTCGAATACGACGGCAACAATATCATCGAATACGGCTACCGCGACGAGCGCGGCGAACTGCACCGCGAGCGCGGCGATATCTTGTATTTAAACGATTTGGCGCATATGCCGAACATAACCAAGCTGTCGATTTCCTTTCAGAAATCGCTCTCGCTTGAAGGGCTTAAGGAAGCCGCCCCCAATTTAACGTCGCTTCGCCTTTCGTACAACGAGCTTGACGACCTTTCCGAGCTTTCTTCCATGACGCAGCTGACAGAGCTGTATTTGGATAACAACGGATTATTGAGCGTTGCTGCGCTAGAAGGGCTGCCGAACCTAGAAACGCTCGATTTACACGATAACTTAATACGCGACGTCGCGCCTTTATCGAAAATGGAGCGGCTGAAGACGCTGAACGTTTCCGGCAACGAAATTGACGACCTCTTTCCCCTACCGCTCGGGCTCGAAACGCTTTACGCCGGCCAAAATAGAATAACGAGCTTCGAGCCCGTCGCCGCAATGAAAAGTTTGCGCGCGCTCGATCTATCGGACAACCGTTCGAGCGCGCTCGAAAATATCGAGGGCTTGGCGCTAGAGGAGCTCGGCCTTTGCAATCTGGGCATACGCAATATATCCCACTTGGCGGACATGCCCTCGCTCGTACGTCTCGACCTCTTCGGCAATAAGATTACGGATATTGCTCCTCTATCGGCGCTCCCGGCGCTCACTTCGCTCGACCTGGGCGATAATCGTTTCGATACGATGGCGCTTCAAGCGCTTCCCTCGGGCCTTTCCGTACTGCGAATCGAAGATACTGACAGAACCGCCCTCTACGCCATTTCAAGCTTAACCGGATTGACCGAGCTCGACATATCCGATAGCGGTATCGATTCACTTGAACGTATCGAGCGCTTTTCAAAGCTCAAGCGCCTTACGCTGAAACAAAACCGTATTGGCGACCTAACTCCGCTTGAAAGCCTTGTAAATCTCGAGTACCTAGACGCTTCCGAAAACCGCGTCGATAGCTTAGCGCCGCTGTCCGGCCTCGATAAGCTAAATGAGCTGAAACTATCGCACAACTCCATCTCGGATATCGCGCCCCTTCGCTCCGCGCAATCGCTCGAACGCCTGTTTTTGGACTATAATCGGATTTCAGACGTTAGCGCGCTTGGCGAGCTAAACAATCTGCGCGCGCTCGTCGTTAAAGGCAATCGTTTGGAATCGTTTGCCGCCTTTGAAAAAATGACGTTACTCGAAGAGGCCGACGTCGGCCACAATCCCGGCGGCTCACTCGCGCCCTTTGCCAAGCTTGATAACCTACGCATATTACTTGCGGAAAAAACGGGCTTGGCGACGCTCGAACCGTTAAAGGACATGCCGCAATTGAACGTATTCTACGCGGCAAACAACGCTATCGAAAGCGTCGAGCCATTGGCGGGCCTTGACGCCCTACAATGGCTCGACTTGGATTACAATCGGCTCACGGACGTTTCTGTTTTGGCCGGTAAGCCGAATTTAACGCATATCTTGCTCTGTGAAAACAAAATCACCGATATAGAATTCGTGCGTACGCTGCCATGGCTCGAAAGCCTCGAAATCGTCGGTAATCCTATCGAAGACTACAGCCCGCTCGAAGCCCTGTCGAAGGCGTACGTACGCACGGGGCTGGAATATGTGCGATAAATCTTTACGCCTTTTTGGCTATCGGCAGCCAAACCTCATAGTGCATGTTCACGGGGTTATCGTCTAGGTAAAGCTCGATCACGCGGGAATCGTCGTTTCGTACATGCCTTCCGGTGCGGGCTTGTCCGTCGAGCAGGCGATATAATAATAGCTCCCCTACTCCACTTCCGATTCTCCCTTGATTTTTATGTGGAAGCTTATACGATGTACGAAAACATCCGTTGAAAATGATACACCGACGATAGGGCGAGTTTTGCCGCCGTTTCGAGAGAAATCTCGCAGCTCAAATTACGCTCCACGTATTCAAGCGCGTCGTTCATTCTTTCCAGCCATTCCATACGTTTTCACTTCCCGGAAATAGAATAACGGTTTTAGAGCCGCATATCCTCTCATTCTATGCACGATAAAGAGAGGCTACCTTTTCAGTATATCAATAATCTTTTCAAATTTTCAATGGAAATAATACTGCTTCACCAATTAAGCACGATCAAAACACCAACGCAGCAGGCGATGAATAAGAATAGTATTGCGTATTTTAATTAGCAGAGCAATAGAAAGGCTGTGATGCGTTTTTGATACCTAAAATCGTCCATTATTGCTGGTTCGGCGGAAAAAAGCCGGAGTATGTGAAGAATTGTATCGAAAGCTGGCGCCGTCTATTGCCGGACTGGCAGTTTATCGAATGGAACGAAAGCAATACCGACATACAGTGCTGCGCTTTTGTAAAGGAGGCGTACGAAAAAGGCATTTATGCGTTTGTGGCCGATTATTTCCGCGTCGATGCGCTCCTTCGCTATGGCGGCGTATATCTCGATTCTGATGTGGAATTGTTAAAGCCTTTAGACAATCTCTTGGATTGCGAGATGTTTTTGGGCTATGAATCCGAGATATACTTCAGCACCGGAACCATTGGGACTTTACCCAATAACCATCTGCTCAAATCGTTGCAGGAATTGTACGTGAATATGCCTCATTTTCCGCAGCCTCCGACGACAATAAATACATACCTCACCGATTTGTTTTTTCAGCGGTATCCATTGGAAAGGAAAAGCGGCCGCCAATCTTATCAGGGAATCGAGATTTATCCTATAGAAGTCTTCAGCCCGAGATACGCCACAGAAGACTCAATAACCATACATTATTACATCGGCTCTTGGCACCGTTGAAGCTCCGCTAGCATAATTAGCGTATCAACACTTATACGCATAAACAGGCTATAAACGCCGCTGCGCGTAAGCAAATACCAGCACGCGCCCGATTCCGCGCTCGATTAGATCGTCGTCGCGATCCGTGCACGTGGATAATACCAAAATATCCGTGTTTTCCGGAGCGCCCAGCTCCGAGGAATAGCGCTGAGCGCTTTCCCTCCCTTTGCCGGGCAGATTGAACGCCGTATCGTGAATATCCGTCGTACGGACGGCAAAAACGCTGTATACCCGCGCGTCGCCGTCCGGCGAAAGGATCGATATCGTATGATTTTCCGTTTGGCGGCTATTGCCCGGATAGTTCAAAAGCGGCGCGAACATGCTCCCGTCCCGCATATTATGGCCGTAAACGAGCGCAAACGCCGAATCAAAATCTTCCGAACAACGATAATCCATGAATATCGCGCCGGACGCGTTCCCTTCGCCCGTAAAAGTCGTATTCAGATAGCGGTCGTTATCCGCGCCCTTTACGACAGGATAGTCGATTGCGGTGCCATCCACGCGCAGCCAGCCGACATAGTCCGGGTTGATCCCCAGAAGCTCGGTTTGCGCTTCTGCGCCGGATTTCAGAGGTGTAACGACTCGCGCGTTACCTTGCTGTTCCCCTTGCGCTAATTCTCCGGATGCTTCGGAAGCGCCCGGAGCCGCGGCAGCGCCATAAGGCGTTGAACCGGCGGATAACCCGGAGGCGTCATAAGCTACAGAAATCGCCGGGGGCGCGAGCTTGCGCAGCTCGTCGTATTCCGTCTGCGCTTTGGTATAGTTCGAACGGGCGAAAACGATATTTACCGCAGCGATAATGCCCGCCGCAGCGAACAGTATAAAAAGAGAGGCGAAAAGAAACCGTTCCGCGCGTTCTTTGCGTTTTTGCCGCGTGAGTCTCATTTTATCGTTTTCCTTGCTTGCGTTTTAATATCCGCTATCTTTTTTCGCCTCAAAAAGGCCGCGATTTGCAGCAGAAGCGCGTAAAACATGCCAAGCGAAATCGCCAGAACCGTTTCGTTGACAACCAGCGCTTCAATATCAATGATATACGACGCGTGGAAATATCCAACTAAAACCAACATGCAGTCGACGATGATTATGACCGCCAGGTTGTTCCGGAAAAAAGGCTTTTTAATCGGCGTAAGCGACGCCAGGCATACAGCGCCCGCCGATATGATATATAGGCTTTCCTCAAGCATCCGGTTTGCGTTCCTTCTTCGCAGCTTGTCTGTTCTTCCTGTAGAAAAACAGGAACAGCAGGCCCATCAGAGAATTGATCAGCACCATTATCCACAGCGTCATATCCGTTTCATCGCCCGTTTTCGGGACTTTCGTATTCAATGCGAATACGGCTTCAAGCGTATGGTCGGCGTTTATGTTTTCAAACGTATAGGTCTGCGAGTAGCCTATGCTCGCGCCGTCTACGATTACATCGCCCACATGATACCCGTACGCAGGATTTATGGCGATGGTCACGCTTTCTCCGGCCTGAACCGTGATCGTTCCGGAGGGCGCTACGCTGCCGTTTGGGCCTGCTTCCGCTATGATCGTATACGACTTCGGCGTTTGGAGGGCCGTCCAATCCGAACCGCCGCCGGAGCTAGAGCCGGAGCCGTAGCCGAGTTCCAGGCCAAGTATATTGGGAACCGTACCTGCGCCCGCCGGCCAAAACCATGCCACAATCGAATGATCCGCCTGCACGTCTGTAAAGATGTATGAGTTCACAGGGCCTACGCTGATTCCATCAACCTTTACGTCAAATACTCTATAGCCCTTTGCCGGGTTTATGGCAAAGCTGCGCGTCCCGCCGTTCTCGACGCTAATCATGCCGGAGGGCGAAACCGTTCCGCCGGGCGATCCTGTAATAAAGTTAATCGCATTCACTCCTCCGGAGGGCGACGGGACGATCAAGCTTGGCGTTAGAGCCTTTGCTGATATGATAAAGCCGCTCGGAGCGAAATTTGCCTTAAGCGTGACGTTGCCTCTTGGCATATGGAACGACGCCGGGTTCACGTTTGAGTCGATGGGTACGCCGTTTACCGTCCATCCTGTAAAGATGGATAACGGCGAGGGAACCGCCTCCACGTTCACGAAGTCGCCCGCAATATAAGCGCCGGACGGCGTGCCTATTACGCTGCCGCCCGTTCCCGCGGAAACGGATAGGATTCGATCTTCCATCGCAAAAGCGTAGGCGCTGAATTTATTCACACGCAGCAGCACATACCGCCCGTCCTGCGTAAAGTATTCGCCGCTTCCAACGCCTTCCGGCAGCTGCTCGGCGGGCAGGCTTCCGTGTATGCGATATACCGCGTCGATCGTCCTACCGCGCAGATTTTCGGGCAGAGGCACGAAGATTTCAAGATATTTATTCCCCAGGTCGTGCAGGTATTCGTCTCTTTCGCTAAGCCAAAGGCGCTCTTCCGGCGTATGGTACTTCTTTAATACGGACAAATCCACATACTGCACCGATTGCTGGCCTTCGGCCGCCGCCATGGCGTCCAGCGCGGTCATATCCGCCGGAGCGGCCTCATCCGCGAGCAGCTGTATTTCCACAGTGCCGCCTTCAGCTACGAAGTCCTTGTCAGCCTGCGGATACTGCGACGAGTCATCTGCGAAAAGCTCGGGCAGGCCGCCTACGGACACTTTCGGCGCGCCTTCTTCTACAATAACCCTGCTCTCCGTTTTGCCGGGGGCGAAGCGTATAACCGGGACAATTACGCTCATGCCGTTCTCGATTAAAATGCTCTCCGTAATCTTATATTCGCCATTGTCGGCGACTACGTTGTACCGGCCGTCCGGAATGCCCAGGAACTTATACGTAAAGGTTCCCAGCGGCTCGATAACCTGCTTTAGAGTCGGAGCGACGACCGTACTGCCCTCGTGCAGCGTCACTTCAACAGTGATGGGATTGTTCGGATCCTCGTTGACGATTTCTCCCTCGATCTCCGCGCCGACCTGCGTATTCGGCACCAGGAAGAGGGCGGTCGCTTCCGCATACAGGCCCCCGGCCAAGCTGCCGGGCAGCCCGTCCTCGCCAGTGTTGACCGCTGTCAGCCGCACCTCGTAGACAAAGGTCGGCTTAAGCTCTTCGGCGGGAATGATCTCCTCAATGACCGGCAAAACTCCGGCGGCAACGCTGTCGTCCGCGTACAAGGTTATCCATTCGCCGCTTCCCTGTTCGCGATACTCCATTATCACGTCGTATTCGTGCTGAGCGAAGGTCACGCTTCCACGCAGACTTATATCAACGGGCACGCCGTCGGAATCCGTCCGAATGTTCGGCGGCATCAGATATATTACGGGGGGAGCGACCCATACCGCGTACAGCGTTACGTTTGAATTGTCGGCCGCTGGGCCTTCGTACGCCATGCCGGATATCCGCTCCAAAGTGAAGGGCTCGCCCGGCGCAAAGCTTGTCACCGTACCGTTTTGATTCGTACTCCAGCCGGCGAATTTAAAGCCTTCCCGCTTCATCGCTCCGGGCTCCGCGAGCGCGACCGTATAGCTGCCAGATAAGGGCGCCTGTACCTGCGCGGGGGCGTTTACGCCGCCGTTTGCGTCGTATATCAGATAACGGGCTTCGGGTACTGTCGGGTCGGTGACGTTATCGTGTTCCTCTTTGTTGGTCCAGCCGTCGCCGTCGAGGTCTTCGGCGTCGTCGTTAACGCCATCGTCGTCGGTATCCTTGTCGTCCGGCTCCAAGCCGTACGTAACCTCCCAGCCGTCCCACAGGCCGTCGCCGTCCGTATCCGGGTTCTGCGGATCGGTGTTGTTGTCGTACTCCCCTTCGTTTGTAAGGCCGTCGCCGTCCGGGTCGCCGTTCGCGCCGTTGTCGCCGGTATTGTCGTCCGGCTCCAAGCCGTGGATAACCTCCCAGCCGTCCGGCAAGCCGTCGCCGTCGGTATCGGGATTTAGCGGGTCGGCGTTATTGTCGTATTCCTTTTTATTTGTCAGGCCGTCGTCGTCCAGGTCGCCGTCGTCCGGCGCGTACACGAACGTTACAATAGGCTTGTCGTCCGTTCTGCCCGCCGCTATGTACGCGAGCACCGGTGGCGGAGCCGTATAGCGCGTAAAGAGATGTTCCGCCAGCAGCGCCTCGGCCTCCGTCTGGCCCGCCGACGCCGTTATGCCCGCGAAGCCGCCCAGGTCGAACAAAGCCGGGCCCTGAAAGACATCGAAGCCGCCACCGACGCCGCCCTGCAAAGCATTGCCGAACGCAGTGCCACCTTGGCGACCCAACTGGCCGGCAAGATGATCCGCAAAGAAGTCACG